>Ga0247758_1000108_pt1 | contig 63735 bp, 72 predicted proteins | sample UWRJL156409C4_FD_180950 | JGI IMG/M metagenome (GOLD analysis project Ga0247758, IMG submission 180950) | Plant litter microbial communities from Arlington Agricultural Research Station in Wisconsin, United States - UWRJ-L156-409C-4 | ecosystem: Environmental > Terrestrial > Plant litter >... | reverse complement strand
CCCTACACAGACGTAGACATCCTTGGGATATTTCCGGTCGCTGAGGGCACGGCCCCTTTTTGGCTGCGAGGTGGCGCTCAGCGGCTGAATCAGCCACCAATTGGCCGCCGTAGATATACTCTTGATACAAACTCCTGTTGGCCGGGACGCAACGCCTCTCAGGCCCGTTTTCTGGGCGCTTAACTCTTGGGGGTGACTGTGGTCATGCGGTCCGGACCGCTGGGCCTCATGTCTGGGGGCTGCAAGTCATGGGTATTACCATCGCAAGGGGTCGTGTAACGCTTCAAGAGGGGGCCAATCGAAATTTGAAGTCAACCTGTATTTCGAGATCAGATCATATTTGTATGCTTGAGCCCCGAGTTGCAGTTAGATTGCATGGGGTCTGAACATCACGACCCCATACAGCTTTGATATCCCCAACCATGTATGCCGACGTGCCTAAAATTGTGGCCGGTACTATCGGCAAGCTCCCCGAGGCCACGCCAATTACCGTTTCAGCTGGGGGGAGTCCCGTTGTTACTATCACGTTCGCCCCGACCTCTACAGCGTCACTCGATGGGTGGTCCATCCGAGGCCGTGATGGGTGGTGTGCAGGCTGGGGAGCTCTAGAACGACCTTTGCTTCTAAACAGAGGAGGCGTCCCGTTTCACTTCGCCGCTGGTCCTGCGCTGGATGCTGCCAACCAGTTCTCGGAGTTTGTTCGCGCGTATGCTCCCCTGTTGACTGTACCCCCGGAGCTTCTTGACCCGCTTGCCATGTACATTTTCGCCTTAGCTATTGGCGCTGTTGTCCAGAATGTTCCCTTGGGTGCGCAGAACCGAATCAAGGCGACGCTGGTTTCGACCGGCCCTGTTCCCACGGGCACATCGATACCTGGATGCCCGGACAAGAACTCAGTAAGTCAGCCCTCTCATCGAGTAACCAATGATGGGAGACAGAATCTGGAAACCTTTTTTTCTCTTTCAGCTTATCTGTGGTATGCCGGGCGATGAAAACTGCGCCATGAAGATTACGGGAAGTGGCGATGCAAAGAAGGCTGTCTGCAAGGATGTAAGTCGACCCTCCCAAGTTCCTTCCCTGACAACAGCCATATCATTCAGATGCTAACTCCTCGTTTCACGGCGCAGGGACCAAAAAAAGACTGCGAATGCATCGGAGCACTCGGGGGCCACATCTACCGAACATCCCCAGGGCATCAAAAGGTCATGAACGCGGTCAGACAGGTCTTTGGAAAGTCTACAGGTGCCCAGTGCCCCATTGCTGTCACGGACATTCCCCGCGATGTATTCAGCTCTTCCAAGATGAACATCCACAGCCACTTCTGCGAGGGATGGCTCAAGGACACCAGGAAGGCAATGACCGTGAACTCGACGGGCGGAAACGTGCTGCCTGAGCCGCACAAGAAGGCCGTGACGAAGCGCACCCCGCCGGCCGACCCCGCCAGCTACTCCAGCTTCAGGTTCGATCTCAGCTACGAACCCAACGGTAAAGGCGAGGGCGCATGTAAGCAGGACTGCAATGCTGCCTTTTCTCAGCTCGCAAACAGTTGCGCGGTCCATTCTTCGAAGTTCCCCCCCCCCCCCCCCCCCCCCCCCCAAAGCTCCAAACAACCCAGAGTCTGACCCCTTTCCAAGCCGGCATCTACATGTACGAGAAGGGCGCCTACGACGTCGACTGCGGCAAATTTGAGTACAAGATTTCCAAGAGCAATGAACCGCCCATTCAAGAAGTCGCCGACTTCATCGAGTACAACAGGTACTGCTACAAGCCCGAGGAACCCCCCCCGCTCAACGGGGATGTCAACAACCTAGCAATTACGACGAGCACACCATGGCCCTGTGAGCTAGGCGGCGCCAAGCGGCCTGATTACACGATCAAGAAGGACGACAAGAGCACCCTTCATCCAGCACATCAAGTGGAACGGTAAGGTGTTTATGCCTTCCGATGTGCTGAGGAAGCTTTAGGGAGTTTGTATATAACGGGATCTGGGGTTAGGAGTGTCAACAATACCTACTTGGATAGAGAAGAGACATTCACTCTTCATGATGTGTAATAACTTGGAACTCGTACTAACATTATTTGAACCCTTTCTTCATTTAGAGATTTTCTACCGAGAATCTTCGTGTCTAGTTCGCTGGCTCTATTTCTCCTCCACGACGGGCTCCTCCTCCAACAACACCCTCACCTCCTCAAAAGCCTTCAAAATCTCCTCGGCCTTCCCCGTCCCCCAGCTCGTTTTGGTCGCCTCTCCCAACTCGCCCTTCAACATGGCCCCCACCAACTCCGGCCCATGCGCACCCGCAAACTGAAGCTGCGGCTTCGTCGCCGCAACCCTCAGCTTCATATTACTCAACACATGCGCCGCCTGCTCCGACGCATATGCTCCTCCCTGGATCCCATAGCTGACGATCGCTACGGGCTTGCCCTTCCACTCGTGCATGAGATAGTCAATGGCGTTCTTGGTCCCGCCGGCCAGACCGTAGTTATACTCGGGGATGACCAGAACATAGGCATCGTGACGCTTAATCTCGGCACTCCAGGCGATGCTGTGGGAGTGGGAGTAGCGCGGCGAGTCTTCTTGGGTGGGGTTGATCATGCCGGGGACGATGGCCTCGTCGTAGATGGGGAGCTTGAAGTCGGCGAGGTCGACGGGGGAGAGCTGGATGTTGTTGGTTTTGGCGGCATCGTCAAGGAGGGACTTGACGAAGGCGGCGACGTGAGGCCCGACGCGAGGCGTGCGGGTGCTTGTGGTGATGATGGCGACGGACTTGGGTTGAGACATGTTTGCAGCGGGGAGAGAGGCTTTGGTGGGGCTCAGATATGTGTTCCCTGTTGTAGGCTTCTAATCTTACAATAACTACATCTGAAGAATTAAGGGGTGGATATTTATACATATCCGATTGAGAAGGGCAACACACATCGGCGGAACAACTACAGGGGGAGAGAGAGACCAACCAAATTTGTCATCGGAGATTGCTAATGCGGAGCTGCGTGCCTTCCGCGCGCCCTTCTGTCTATGTTGAGCCACTTTGCTTGCTTGATTAGTAGATGGCATCCATACCTAGCTCGGCGCGAGAAATGTGCGATGGTGCCTCGCCGCGCAGTGTGGTGTTGAGGAGCATGAGTGTCGGTGCGCGCTCAGCGGAGTGGGTCGTTTCCCGCGCGGGAGTTTTTTTTGGTTAGGCTGGATTTTCGGGCTGCCAACGGCTGCCGCTTAGCTGGGGAAGGGTGAGCCAGGCCGATCGGCGAAAGAGAAGTTCTTGGCGGCGGCGTTACTAATCAGACACCATCTCTCTCACCAGCAAGTCACTACGCGCCCCGCAAGCCAGGTATGATACTAGCTTGTCCGATCGGCGATAATCTATTGTTGGGAAGGTGATGACTGAAGGCTCTGACCTTATAAATCTCGACACGTCCGCGGACGAGAAGCTCGCTGGGCCGATATTGGTTTTGCCCCATATTTGGTTGCATATTTTGATGCTCAGATGCAGGCTACAAGCTAGTATCAACGGTGCGGGTGTGGCGTCAGGATTATGTTTAACTGCGAGAGAGCACTCTGCGACCTCGATATTTCGACAACTTGATGACAAACCACCATGGATTCAGTGGTGGTACTTCATACGCCCTGGGCCGTTCTACGGTTCCAGTAATGTACAATCCAGCGTTCACCCGGCGACTCCGTGGGCGCTTTACTGTCTCTCCCGTCTCCTTGGGGCAGCTCTTATTATGTTGTCCACACGCAAAAGTAGCTGCAATATCGGTTAGCCGTGTTACGGGGGGGCCGTCAGAGCAGGAACTTACCTCTGCAGCCTCGCTGGCCGAGTTAACCACAGCTCTCTTGAGCTTGTAGCTCTCAATAACACCAAGCTCCCTCATATCTGTGATTCCACCTCCTGGTGTCATCAGGTCCAGCCCGTAGGTTGTCATTCCATCGTAAATCGCCTTGCGGAGCCGTGCTACCAAATCGCCGGAATCAAGACCGGCATTGTCCGCAAGGATAGTGGGGAGCTGTCGGAGAGCTATCGCAAAGGCAGTAACTGCCGTCTGTCGCTTTCCCTCGACTCTGGTGGCGGCAACTTCGACAGCCTTGGCCATCAGCATTTCAGCACAGCCTCCTCCCAGTGTTGTGCGTGGCTCCTGAACAGTCTGCGAGAGAACCGCAAGTGCGTCGTGCAAACTGCGCTCGGCCTCGTCTAGAAGCTGCTCGCTAGCTCCGCGGAGCACAATGGTGCAAGCTTTCCCGGCTGCCACGCCAGAGAACTTAATCAAGGTGTCCTCGCCGATGAGGACCTCCTCGATCAGGTCACAATACCCGAGTTTGACCTGCTCTGGGTGGTCAAACGTGGAGGCGATCTCGCCACCCGTAACAAGAGCCAGGCGCTCAATTCCGTCGAAGTCGGCATGCTCAATCGACATGATACCAGCGTCAGTGAAAAGCTGCTCGGGCCAGTTGTAGATGAGCTGCCGGTTGATGAAGCAGTTGATGCCGTGAGCCTTGATCTTCTCAACCTTGGCCTTCATCTTGTCCTTCTCAGCCTTCTCGAGATCCGCCAGCTTGCTCGTAGAGCTAACCTTGACCCGCGCACCAAAAATCTTGACTTTGTCAGTATCCATAGAAGTATTGGCAATAAGAATCTTGGCCTTCTCCAGCCGTTTCGGCTGGTTGACGCCGATCTTCTTGTCCAGGATGAAGCCCTCGTCCAAATACGACTCGCTGAGCTTGCCGCCGGCCTTCTTGATGATCTGGATATGGCTGAGGTCCGAGGACCCCTTTAACCGCAAAACGGCATCCACGGCCAACTTTGCGAAGTGGACCCTGTCCTGGGCGAGCACCTTCGAGCTGAGGGTTGTGCGCGCGATTGCGAGGAGGTCCTGTTTAAATGCCTCTGGGTTCTTGCTATGGTCGACCGCCGAGGCTTCTAGAGCTTTCAGTGCGGCGTGGCTAGCTATCCGGTAGCCCTCAATAATCGTCTGGGGGTGGATCTTCTGGTCGACGAGCTTCTCGGCTTCGCGAAGCAGCTCGGCAGCGAGCACAGCCACCGAGGTCGTTCCATCGCCAACCTCGTCATCTTGCACCTTGGAAATGTTGACGAGAACTTTTGCAGCAGCATTGTCGAGCGCGATGGACTTCAGAATAGTGGCGCCGTCGTTTGTAACCATGATCTCGGCGGTGGACCTGGTGATTTGGAGTCAGTGCATGGCATTTCGATGATGGGGGAGGGGTGACAGCATACGCAGACTGCAAGATCTTGTCCATGCCTTTCGGCCCAAGTGTGCTCTTGACCAAGTCGCCTACCGCGATAGCGCCGACGAAAGCGCTGAGACGGGCATTCTCACCCTTCTCTTCGGTGGTGCCTTCATCGAAGATCTGGGTTGGACTGAACGAAGACTAGGCTATGGTTAGCGGGGCTACAACTGCAGCATTGGGGAAGAAATGAGCTGCTTACCATGGCGATGCGCTGGCTGTTTGTTTTACGGAATAAGAAGCTTGGAGAGGTGGGAAGGCGGCGTCGCGGACTGTACTCGAAGAAGGCGGGGTGTGGAGATACAGGCAGCTTTTGCAATCAGGCACCGTAGTCAACAGTGGAAGCTTCACACGGACTTTTTGCGATGGCGGCGGCAAAAAAGCTGGAGCTTAGCTTCACCGCCTGAGCTGGCAGCTGGCAACGTCCTCTCGGCAGCTGCTGCCCCTCCTTCCGCCACCAACCCTCATTCCTCTTTCTTTCGCTTCTTTCACGCTGGCAGTCCCCCACAATTTGTGTTTGCGAACGGCAAAACCTAGACTCTCGCTCACGCATTATCATCGGTATACCGACATTCAGTAGATATTTTCTGGCGTTCTAACTCGCTAGTTTGGGAAGAGCACTACTACCTCCCCCAGCAAGTCCTCGAATCTCGCAACCCGGTCTTAAAGTGGGGCAGCTTTTTTCAACCTTGCATTCGAGACTCACCGAACCCCACCACAGTCTGCGCAGCGCACAAAATCTCGTCAAACTTCATCACTATCAAAGACCCCGCGATAGCATCAGCAACAACAACAAGGGAAGGAAAAGGACGGGAGGTTTCGTAGCGCCTAAATAGAATTTCGCCCAGCATGGCGCCGTCATTCGACCATCTCCGTGATGAGGACCTCGACGAGGAGGATTTCGACATGGACGAGGTGGACATCTCCGATCTCCGCGAAAAATACGAAGTTCAGCTTGAGCAGGGCTACGAGACTTTCGTAGTCATCGATGGCCTCCCCGAGGTTAACGAGGAGCAGAAACCGAAGCTGGTCAAGTTCCTGCTAAAGAAGTTGAACACGGTTGGCAAGACCCGGGAAGATTTGATCTTTATGCCGATGGGAGAGGATGGAAAGTCACTCAGGTACGCAGCGCGCTTCCCTCAGCTACCGTTGCGTGAGGTGCGAATGGCGGGCTAACATGGCGTGTGTGCAGATTTGCGTTCGTCGAGTACTCCTCTGCTGCTGAAGCCCAGGCGGCCGTAAGGCAGTTGGATTTGGTGGCGCTCGACAAGAAGCATACCCTGCGCGTCAACAAAATGACCGATGTCGACCGATATGGAAGAGAAGGTCGCATTGATGACGAGTACACTCCCCCCAAGGTCGAGCCATTCCAAGAACAAGAACACCTCCGCTCGTTCCTGGCAGATCCCAGCGGTCGCGGCAGAGATCAGTTCGTCCAGTATCGAGGCGAGACTGTCGGCGTCTACTGGAACAGTGAGAAGGACCAACCGGAGCCCGTCGTGGAGCGTCAACACTGGACTGAAGCGTTTGTGCAGTGGTCGCCTCTCGGCACATTTTTGACATCAGTCCACGCTCAGGGCGTACAGCTCTGGGGCGGCCCTTCCTGGTCGAGACAGAGACGTTTCCCGCATCCCTTCGTCAACCTCGTTGCCTTCTCGCCCGATGAGAAGTACATCGTGACTTGGTCCAACCGGCCGATCGCCATTCCCGAGGAAGGTCATCCCGCTTTGAGTCTGGACGACGATGGCAAGAACTATGTGATCTGGGATATTGAGACCTCGAAGCCCATCAGATCGTTTGCGCAGCTCGATACACCAACTGTTCTCGACGAAGATGGTGTGAAGAAGCCGCCGAAGTTCCCCTGGCCCGCTTTCAAGTGGTCATCAGACGCCAAGTATGTTGCGAGGTTGAACCAGGGCAGTTCCATCTCCGTCTACGAACTACCAAGAATGAATCTTCTCGACAAGACTGCAGTCAAGATTGAGGGAGTGATGGACTTCGACTGGGCTCCTGCGACACCGCAGAGAGATGGCGTCAAGACATACGAGCAGCTTTTCTGCTTCTGGACACCCGAAATCGGCAGCAACCCGGCCAAGGTTGGCCTGATGAGCATCCCCTCGAAGCAGATTGTCCGTACACTGAACCTGTTCAGTGTCTCTGATGCCAAACTGCACTGGCAATCGGATGCTGCTTATCTCTGCGTCAAGGTTGATCGTCATTCCAAGTCCAAGAAATCCCAGGCGACAACCCTGGAGATTTTCCGTGTCAAGGAAAAGGGAGTCCCGGTCGAGGTCGTCGACACCATCAAGGACACTGTTATCAACTTCGCATGGGAGCCGAAGGGTGACAGATTCGTCATCATCACCACCACCGAACCGGTTGGCCCCACCGCTGTGGCCCCCAAGACGTCAGTACAATTCTTCTGCCCAGAGAAGACAAAGGGACAGACCGTGGGCAACTACAAGCACCTGCGCACGCTGGAGAAGAAGAACCACAACGCTATTTTCTGGTCACCCAAGGGGAGGTTCGTGGTCATCGGTACTATTCACAACCAGCAAAGCTCGGACCTTGACTTCTTCGATTTGGATTTCGAGGGCGAGAAGCCCGAGTCCGACAAGGACCTGACAGCAAACCTTCAGTTGATGAACACCGCTGACCACTATGGTGTCACTGATGTGGAGTGGGATCCCTCGGGCCGATTTGTCGCCACCTGGGCGTCGTCTTGGAAGCAGCAGGTAGGTTTCCGAGTTGGCAATGTCTATGGTTCGTGAAATTTGCTAATATCTCCCCACAGATGGAAAACGGATACCATTTGTATGACTTCAAGGGTGAGCAGCTCCGCGAAGAGCCTGTTGAGAAGCTGAAGCAGTGGCTCTGGCGGCCACGTCCTCCGACGCTCCTTTCTAAGGAGGAGCAGAAGACGATCCGCAAGAACCTCCGTGAGTACTCGAGAGTATTCGAGCAAGAGGATGCAGAGCGCATCAACAGCGCGGACGTTGCTGTTGTGGAGCAAAGACGCCGTATCCTCGAGGAGTGGTACGCATGGCGTGCGATCACGGAGGAAGAGCTCGCCGAGGACCGCGAGACTCTTGGTCTGCCTGCCGATCCTATCGCCGAGCTTCTCAAGGCGAAGACTGCTGCATTGGCCCTCGATGAGGAGGAGAAGGTGATCGAGGAGATCATGGAGGAGGTCCTTGAAGAGACAGAGGAGATTGTGAACTAATTGGGCCCCGCCTCTGAATTTGTGGGAGGTTCTTTTTGATCCGCCTTGGGAAAAGTCAGCGATCCTCAGCATTTCTGGTGTGTCAAACGGAGGTGTTCGTTTTGTTGCGCGTCGGGGTTCATAGACACTGGTAAAGTCTAAAGGATGCGCATTACAAAACCGGGATCTGGTGGTTGTCACTTTTGTTTTGTTCTGTTAGGTTGATGGTCTTTGAATCGGCCAGGCATCTTTTATAACGAGTACAGCGGTACAGCGTAAGAATGTAAAGGAGACTGGCTAGTAATCTGTTCCCCTGCTCCGAGACAACATGTGACGCCCGCACTCTCTCCTCACAACCAGCCTACGATGCGTAAGACAATAGCGGATTATATCTAGTGTTGTTTAGTAAACCATGAGAAGCACCAATACGGACGCAAGGATCTCCGCCAAGGCGAATACCATCTGGGGTCTGGTGCCGTCTCACGGAGAGTTGCTAGCCAGAAAATGATCCCGGTCCGCGAGTCGAGGGCCCCACAGCGCCGATTTTATCTCAGCGGCCCGATATCTAGAACTCCAGGCCGCAACGAAACGGGGACCAGACGCAAAGTAGGTCTCCGATGGATAGAGCCAATATAAAAAAACCGACATCTTGTGACGGGCTAACTATGCTAAGATACTTGTGCTCTTGTCTGGGATGTTGGCATCTAGCCACGGAGACCCCTCCGTGGCTCTGGAGAGCCTGCCCTTCGACAGGCGTATGTTGAGATGGGAACACATTCTCATAGCAACTAAAAGCACTCGCTCGGGTAGTGATGAAGGTGACATCGCATCTGATGCTGATGCTGCCGAGGCATCAACAATTCACAAGGGGGGATGCACGCACTGGTTTCTAAGGGTGGTCATTCTTGCAGTGAGACTTCGTGTCGTCGTGATCCAAGTTGCCAAGGTGGACCCCGCATTGATGGAGGGTGGGGCAGAGAATTCTCTCGAACAACGTCAGGTTACTCCAGGGTCAGCAAATCAAAATCTCGACCGCGATCAAGGAATGCGCTGAATTAGTACGACACATGTTCCCATCACTGCGGATTTTCGACACCGCCTGCCTCTCATTAGGCCTTCATCATCAGTTTTTTCGGTCGATAACGAGACAGTGATGCGATTGTCAAGGTGGGATGGCACATTTTCCGATTTTGCCTAGATGCGCCGCACGTGGGGTAGGGTGTGGGCGACGGTAAAGCGGGAGCAGGGGTCCCCCTTCTTGGCCTTGAACGGGGCTCAACAAAAGTCTTCCCCAACAGAAATCGAGGGTGTCAGTGGTACAGGCCACTCCGTCGAAAACCCAGAAGCGTGAACACATCCAGCAGGTTGAGAGGATTTGGTCAGCAAGGCCAGGATCGATGGAAAATCATCCATACCCTCATTGAAGGGCATTCAGACTCCCAATACAGAATCCAGATGTTTCACAGCGCAAATTTCCTTCTCCCAACCATTCCATGCCCCGCCCCCGCAGTGATATCCCGGTCTGGCAGCTGAACCCTGACCCGTCAGTCGGGTCCACTCCCGGTTCGCCTCACCGGCCGACTTGATAATGGACGAAACTCCTTGAGGATGGGAAGAAAAGGGCGACTCCGAGTCAATCAATGCGCTTCGACATCCGTGCCCTGCTGTGCTCCGAAATCCAGCATGCAGCTACCGGATCCGAGCCTTTTCCCTATGTCTGACTGGCTGCAGCGACTGAGAGGCCTCTCCAGCCGCGAATGCCGTCCGAGAGGCCTGCAGGAATGTGGATGATGCACAGGGCCAAGATACAGCATTTGTTACGGAGAAAGATCGCCAGCTAGCCACCAGCAAACCTTTCCGTTCCCATCTCGCTCTAGTTAGATCTGGCTAGACCAATCGGTTGGGCCTCGGCAAGACAGCAGCTGCATTATTGTCTCTCAGCTTCTCGTTCTTGCGGTCAAACAGAAGATCTGCTAGAGACTCAAGTCCCACCCGGTCTGCTCCGTCCTGCCTCCTGGTCGATGGTCTGGCATGTGAGATCCAGCGTCCCCAGAGGCGGTGAACCCGCCTAGGAATAAACCTGGCGCCAGTGTCCCCTATCACAGGCCGGGCATATACGTCTCGACAAGGTGCTAGTCGCGGCAGGCGGGTCGAATGCCCCCTGATGTCCCCTCAAGACCAAGTCTGAAGACAAGGTCTCCAGTAAAAAGTGGCCCGAAACCGCGAGTACTGCGGCAACTATGCGGTACTTGCGAGTGGCGGAACCAACTGAGACTTGTGAGCTTTGGTGGTGCGAAACAGCGGCGAAGGTGATGCTTTTAAAAGGAGATCTTAGGTCCAGACATTCCCACATCATTTGCTCTCTCTCATGTTGGATCTTTGAAAAGAGCGTGTTGAAACAAAAAGTTGATAGGTTTCTGACAACTTTCAGGCCCTCGGCTCGGGAATTCGCAGTCAAGACTTGACCTGGGACGTGCCCCGTTTGTTGCAGCGGTACCCCCAACAAATCAAGCGGAATCGACCCACGGAAAAGGAGCCGCGGGCAAAATTTCGCGGGACCCTGGAAACGAAAAAAGGGACTTTTGGTCTCCTTCCCCCTCGCCCACCCTGCCCCATTTTCTCTGCCTCCCTTCCAACGCATTGGAGATAATTTGAGGGTACGAAGGGTCACGCATGCTGAATTGAGATTTCAGAAGCCGGCGCCCAAGACCAGCCACGCCCTCCACTTGCGTCGCCTCGTCGTCACAAACTTTTGGTGTCCCGGACTTGCCCCCCGCAGCGTCCATCTCTATCCATCTCTCTAATTCTCTCGCCAACACAGCGCAGTTTCATCCGGCAGGACCGACCAACATGGCTTCCGCAACATCAACCAGCCGACAGGCTGCCAAAAACCCGGCCGTGAAGCGGGCAATGAACGTCGACTCCGACTCGTCCCCCTCGACCGCTGATGCGTCGCCCGCCGGCTCCCCTCGCCCATCGGCTTCGTCTACCTCCCTATCCTCCATGGCCTCTGAGGCCGACATCAAGCCGACCAACTTTGGCAAGCTCGTCGACACGTACGGCAACGAGTTCAAGGTCCCCGACTTCACGATCAAGGACATCCGCGATGCTATCCCCAAGCACTGCTTTGAACGCTCGTATTTGCGTAGCATGTCCTACGTCTTTCGCGACATGATCCTCCTCGCCACGACCTTTTACATCTGGTACAACTACGTCACGCCCGAGGTGATCCCGTCCAAGGCTGTGCGTGGCGTGCTGTGGGGTGTATATGCCTTTGCCCAGGGATTGTTTGGCACTGGCCTCTGGGTGCTCGCCCACGAGTGCGGTCATGGCGCCTTCTCGGACTCGCAGAGGTTCAACAATGTCGTCGGCTGGGTTCTCCATTCCGCCCTTCTCGTCCCCTACTTCAGCTGGCAGATAAGCCACAGCAAGCACCACAAGGCCACCGGAAATATCGAGCGCGATATGGTTTTCGTTCCCCGCACCAGGGAGCAGCAGGCGTCTCGGATCGGTCGCCTTGCTCACGAACTTGCCGAGTTGACTGAGGAGACACCGATCTATACCCTCATCCACCTGCTCGGCCAGCAGCTGATCGGTTGGCCCAACTACCTGATGACCAACGTCACTGGCCACAACTACCATGAGAGGCAACGAGAGGGCCGCGGTAAGGGCAAGAAGAACGGCTACGGTGGCGGCGTGAACCACTTTGATCCCCGCAGCCCCCTGTATGAGCAGAAGGACGCGTGGCTCATTGTCATGAGCGACATCGGTATCACCATCACCGCCTCCGCCCTGTTTTACCTTGGACAGCGCTTTGGCTGGGCAAACATGACGCTCTGGTACTTCCTGCCGTACCTATGGGTCAACCACTGGCTCGGTAAGTAGAGGCGCTCCCGAGAATATCTGTGACATGAAGAAACAGCTGACTGACAACCAACTTTAGTTGCCATCACTTTCCTGCAGCACACCGATCCTTCTCTCCCCCACTACACTGCTGACCAGTGGAACTTTGTTCGTGGTGCTGCCGCCACGATTGATCGCGAGTTCGGATTCATCGGCCGCCATCTCCTCCACGGTATTATCGAGACCCATGTGCTGCACCACTATGTCAGCAGTATCCCCTTCTACAACGCCGACGAGGCCACCGAGGCCATTAAGCCCATCATGGGCGTCCACTACCGGTCCGACACCCGTGAGGGTCCCGTCGGGTTCATCAAGGCCATGTGGAAGAGCGCCAGGTGGTGCCAGTGGATCGAGCCGAGCGAGGGTGCCACTGAGGCTGGCAAGGGTGTTCTGTTCTTCAGAAACCGAAATGGCCTCGGCACCAAGCCTATGACGATGGCAGCTACCCAATAAGCTGGTAGCCAGCACGGACGGCATTGGAACTCGTTGAATTCGAAGAGTTGATTGATATTGAACGCTGCGTGGCTCGTGGTATCAGCTCTGAGCCATCATTGGAGTCGGCATGGTGCATTATGCTCGTCGGCAATCCGACACTCATCTAGGCAGTCCACCTCTGCCTTTCCGCCAACCGTCTGGAGAAGCATTGATTTGTCGGACGTCGTCGGGAAGACTATTTGGATTGGGGTTGTGTTCCGACAACCGAGTTGAAAAACAAAAGTGGTTGTACCACACGCTGGAGAGTTGTCCGATCCATGAGAAGGACGATAGACTGAAAAGTCCTCTGTGCGCTAATATATCTACACAATCACAAAGGTAGTGGATCTGGTAGAAAGGCGAATAGGTTGATAGAAAGAGATAATCTTTATCGAAGCAATATGTGCCACCGTGGGTGACTTGGAGAAGTTTCCTCGCTCTTCCCGATGACAGTGATGTCGTCGCTGCAACAAATATAGGCGTCGAAGAAGTGAAAACTGATGATGAAAAGAGTCCCGTGGCAGCCGAGTGCGGGGAAATCCATGCTTTGATGAATCGTCCGACAAAGCGAAGCGAATTGGGCCGCGGGCTGATATGATGACGGATCCCACCCGCCACAGGTCTAACTGCAAAGGAGGCCATCCAATGCTACCCCGGAAAGCTCGGAGCTTATGCGCCTCAAAACAACTGCCCTGCTTGCTCCCACCATCCTTCACGGCCGAACATCCGGAAAGCTTGCTGTTGTAAGAAAGTGAGCTAATTTATTCGTCAATAAAATCAGAAGTGGTGTCGAGCTTTTTTATGCGACTGGATAATGGACGCGCCTCGCAGCAGCTTTGGGGGCCACTCGCAGCAGCCTGAACTCAACACAAGAGCTGTCGAGTGACAGGAAGTTGAGCCACAGTTAGTTTTAGTTTGGTTCACTGTCCTTTGTTCCGAGGGTGACGCTCTCTGCGTCGTTGCACGGGGCTTTCCAACGAGGCTCTTTCAGGAACTTATGTGCTTATGATCTACGATGGCGCCGGGCAAGTCTTGATGGGCTGGCGATCCAAGCCCCGGAGACTAAGAGGCAACAGAAGGCACGGGACATGGACTGAGAGGTACGTATCACAGAGTTGCGTGCACATTTTGTCAGGCCATCAAGTGGCGAACATTGTGAGAAAAAGGATTAGCTAGCAGCAAATCCACGCATTCCATATCTGGCAGCTCTCTTGAGAGAATGACTATGAAATCAAGTCACGGCCTCCACCTCTGGCCATTTCCGAGATGCCTAAAACATTCCGCCTCCGATCCTTGATCACATATCGTTGTCGATGAGGTTGCGCTCCATGCCTTCAGATCTTGTTGCCCTGTGCTCCGCGGCAACTCAGAGTGCCGTTCTTGTTCTTGATGCCCTCGTCTGTACATGGTACACGTTAGTTACTAGTAGGTATTGAGGTCACTAGCCAACGTTCAGGCAAGGAATTCGACTTACCGAGCACAAGAGTCGTGTTCTTGGCGGGGTCCCGGTTTCCGGTTGACTGGCATGAGCAAGTCATGTTCGTCGTATAACCAGCATTCAGATGGCAGTCCGAGCAATATGCAGAAAATTTGCCGCTGTAAGAAGCGAAAGGAAGGAGTGAACCCGCAATGTTAGCTCAGTCTTCAAAGGTCATAGGAATGGAGTACGGTAAGGGACGGGGAAAAGTCAGTAAAACTTACTATAGCTCCCAGTTCAGCTCGTTCGAGATGGCATCAACCCCGACACACATGTCCAGCATCAGGTAGTTGTAACGGGTATTGCCAGTCGAGCTCGAGCAATCCTTGCATGTGGCTTGGAGGTAAGCACCGTCTAGCAGGACGATGGAGTCGCAGGTCTGCGTGAGGGATTCCCCGACCTGGCGGGCCACTCTGGGGAGGGCCATGGCAGGAAGTGCCAGGAGCCAGCACAGCAGAACGAGCAGAGCCATCTTGCCCTTGAGGAGGGAATGGGCGGGATTCATCGATATGATGTGCGGCGTTGCTGCTGTTATTGTAGTTTGTGAGTGAAGAAGAGGTTTCAGGGTAGTTTGATGGTAAGGTGGTTTGCTCAAAGAGGAAGCGTGAAGAGTGAGTGTGGGTTTGAGGCTTCAGAGAAGTTTGGTGGTGGTTTGCAGGAAGAGGGTTGAAAGGTTGGCAGTCTGGAAGAAATAAATAGGAATTAGCCAGGCGCTCGAAAGGTTGAGGTGTTGCGGTGTGGTTGATGGGACTGAAGTGTGCTTCGTTTGCAACTTGTATCGAGTTGTGGAGGAAGGAGCGAATTGTCCATCTCATGAACGCGTTGAACGCGAACACTACTCCTTGTACACTCGGTTACTCCATGTGTTGTTTTCTCACAAAAAGGCAAGTGCGGCCAGCTACTCTATGCCAGCACTGCACAGACCCAATACCTAAGTAGCAACACATAGGTAGGCAAACATGAATTTCTGGATGATAGGGAGATCTTGGGTGTGAGTTCGGACGCAGCCCAGAGATAACTGGAGCTTCTGGGGCGGATGCCATTTCCAGAAACTTGAGCTCACAAGTGCTTCTCCCATTTCTTACCCAGGAAAATGCCGTCTAACTGCGATTTGAACATTGAGAATGAGAGTAAAGGGCTGGCGTGTCGTGCTAACTCCCAGCCTGTGTAACTCAAATACAATGCAGTCGTAACAAGCAGTCTTTACTGTCGTGACATGATCTACGACAATACGAGATGCAAAGAGGGTTTGGATCCCCTTTGTTCTTCACGGCAACTTGCTGTCCGGACTGGGCATCACTTCAATTTGTTTGTCCATGCCCCTTTTACTGAAGCCAAACACGGAAACGGTCTCCCATTCCCCGAAATGGTCCCACCCGCCAGAGAGGAACATTGAAGAGCAGTTTCCAGAACGAAAGACCAAAGTTATGAAGGGTAGCACCTTGTGCCATCGATGATCTGATGATATTCCAACCTCAAGACTTCAAGACATTGGTTCGAAAAATAGGCGCGCGGTGTTCAGTGCAGCCAAGCCCCACCTGCGTCGTTGTCGATGGCAGGAAGGTGGGGGTCCAAGAGCCTGGCTTGCAGCTCTCGGTGATCAATTGATGTTTCACAGGGAATTGAGCGGGAGATTCGGGCATCCGAAACAACGCCATCTCCCCCTCCATCTTGAATTTCTAATCGAGATTGGAAGACTGCCCCTCCACCCTCCGTCCACCCTTCGCCAACCCCTCGCCTGTTCTCGAGCTCATTTCCCGCCGCGATTGCAAAAACAAGCCGTGATTGGCGGGGATTGCCCCCGGGCCGGGGCTGGCCAGCCAATGGCGAGCGCCGTGTGGCTCGGGCGCCACATCCGTTGGCAAAACGCCTTTGGGCGCCGTGGGCGCCCGCTGGCTCTTGACGGGTCAGTGACTTGCATCATGCACACCAACCTTCTCTTGGCACCTGTCGCTGTCTAGCTTCCTGCGGGCGGCGGCGAAGGGCAAGCTTCGTCGCATGTTTCGGACCGGCGCCGAAAACTCTCGTGTTTCCTGCATGCTGCTGGGCTATGGAAGTGCGTGGACGGCCTAGCCCGTGGTTGCTGAGAAAAACAATTGGCAGCAGATTGCCCGCTGTTGGAATGCAGTGTGATGGATCGGGCCTCCCCTCCCTGCTGGGCCGCGAAAACACAGCAAACAGGCTTGTTTACCTTATCTCTCGCGGCCACTCTCGGCCATCTGAGAGCAGGCAGCCCGCGACTTGGGCGGCGGCCGGTCTCCGAAGACCCCAGATTCGCGAGTTGCAGCATGACAAGTGTGATAGCAATAACCATTGAAAGAGGACCAACCTCGTCATGACCTGTCAATGTCGGGTCGCTTTCCAGACCGCCCTCCCACGCCGTCTCTGCTAGCACGGAATACGCGGCTGGAGAACGGGCTGCATCCTTCGCTTTGGTGTGCGTTGTCGATCGCTGCAGCTTCCAGCTTGCTTGCTGTCGTTCCTCGACCTTGATGGCCGCGAGAAATACTTGGAATGCACGGTCGGGAAGGCGGTCACTGGAGGGCGGGATGTCCAACTTTTTGGGATTTCGCCAACCTCATATCAACCGGATTTCCCTGCCATGTGGATAGGTGCTTACCGGACAAATGTCTGAAATGAGATTACTCTACAGATTTGCTGCCCTCCATCTTCTGCCCACTGTCCTGATGAGCAAGGTGTGATCTCACCATCCAGGGTACCCAGACTGCAAGCTTTGGCACCCTCATCTTCGTGGGCCTCTTCGGGTGCCATTCGCCCTGTTTTTAGTTTCGCTTGCTGGGCTCCCCCTTTCGCGTAATTTACCGCGACCTCACCAGCTTCTTCCGTCATTCACTCTGTTCCTGACTCTTTTACCGGCTCCTCTCGTCTCCATCCATCACCATTAGCTTTTTTCTGTTTTTCTTTATCCCTCGCTCACTTCGCACCTGTCAAAATCGCTCATCGGCCGACCAAGTCGAAGTCACTCGTTCGCACTTCCCCTATCCGAATCCCGAGAGGATTTCTTACGTTCGCTACGCCTCCCTGCAAGCGCCTCGTTGCAAATCCGCAATTCACCGCCGACTGCAGCGTGATACTCACCGGCCTGGCTAACGCCCTCTCCGACAACCGCCCGTTCAATCGTTCAGTCGCAGAATTCGTAATATCTACTTGCGAAACATTTTCATCGGGGTTTAAGTTTATCCCAACAGACTTCCAGTGCATTATTTCGTTTCACCCACAATCGCTTCACACCAGGGCAGCGCGGCAACTTGAGACACTTTACCTCGCATCAGGGGTTCCTCTCCGCCAAACTCATCCCATTTCCCGTCAGCCTAGGGAGCGCGCCCAACCCTCCGCGGCACCAAACATCCACACTGGGTGCTGCGCCCTCTCTCCACTTCGATCTCAACCCGAAAAGCTGGGGACCGGCGAAGCGAGCGCCCCGTCGCACCCCCGGACTAATCGCCACATAATAGCAGAGGCAGGTTCCTCTTCTCGGCAATCACAACAAGGACCTGACGGCTGGAGCATGAGCTGAGAAGATGATGGTCTACGAGCGGACTCTTCATGATCTCCCTTCGCCCAGCCCGGGCTCTCCACCGAGCATGACGCCCTCCAAGTCTTCGAAATCCTCCTCCTTCAGCTCCTCAGGGTCCGACGACAGCAGCGTTCTCGCTGACATTAGCCATTTCGAGGACATTGGCCTACAAGACGACACCCAGGCAGACCCTCGCATTCTCCACGACCAATTGCAAAAGACAGCACCAAACCCGTACAGCTCAAACTTTTCTTCCGACTTGCGCGCCGCATCGAGAAGGCACATTTCGGCCTCCACCCCCCGACTGCAGTATGCCCGCGAGCCGTCAAACCGCTCCAAGCGGGACTTTGCTGTGCCCCTTACGGGCAAGACCCGCCCCCCGCTCCCGAGCTTGCAGACCCAAATACGGAGCGTCAATGGCCGCGTCGTGAGCTTAGGGCTGACGCCAGAGCCCTTCCTCAACCCTTCTCGTACTATTGGCAACCGACCATCGCACAATTTCCCGGGCCGGCATCGCAGCCCAAGTCCGGCACTGTCGCTCTCTCTGTCTCCCAGAGACCCGAATGCGATGATGAAGCCGCGGAGGAGCAGCTGGCAATCTGGCAGAGAAAGAAGAAAGAGTGCGATGGAGCTGGAACTCGAATGCGACGAGGATGATGGCGACGACATTCCAGATGGCCTTGTTTTGGACAACGTTCCAATCTCGCCCAGGCCTCCCCAAGACCGAGCAAAGAGCCAGCCCTGCTCGAAAGCCCCATCTCCGGAACGCCCGACTAAGGAGAGGATGCGGAGTGTTGGAAATGGAACGCCCGCAGTGGCCGCAGCGCATGGATCTCTACGATCGCCAACATGGAAGTCGGACTCGGCCCTCTCAACACGCGGTTCTGCCACATCGAGCCATGCTACCAGCCCCATCGCGACAAGAGCAAAGAGCTGGAATGCTGCATTGGCAGAATTGAACGCAGATGCCAAGGCATTGACACAGAAACTGGAGGAGCACGCCGAGGAGTTGGAGCACAAATCCCAGCGATCAAGTACAGGGTCAATGCCATCGGCGAGGAGGTTGTCGGAGAATGATATTAAGCCTCGAGTGAAGTCGGCCCTAGCCGAGCTGCCGCCACTCCGTCGGACAAATATTATGATCGATCCTCTCCCAATATCCAAGGAAAAGGAGGCCGTTTTGTCTCGCACCCGGCCCTCGTGGCTTCCCCCAAAAGACCCCGCAGAAGAACGCCGCCACCTAAAAGAGTATCAAAGGATGATGGTCTACAGCCAGGAAGCCGAGCGTCGGCGTGAAGCGGAAAAACGAGCCCGTTCAGAATGCCGGGACACCGCGGCAGACAGCTTGATGCAGATTTGGGAGCATGATATACTCCCCCGCTGGAATCAAGCCATACGGGAGCGAAGAACCCGTGATCTTTGGTGGCGGGGCATCACCCCTCGCAGCAGAGGTGCTGTGTGGACCAAGGCGATAGGCAACGACCTTGGCCTCACCAAGACGTCTTTTGAAGCTGCTCTTGGCCGTGCCCGCGACGCCGAGGCGAAAGCACAATCGGGACATGCGACTGCTGATGAGCTTCGCTCTGCGGCTTGGATTGAAGCAATCAAGAAGGATGCCCAGGAGAACACCTGGCCGGACCTGCGAATCTTCCAGTCTGGTGCCCCTCTCCATCAGAGCTTGGTTGATGTGTTGAGCGCCTATGCCATGTACCGCATCGACATTGGGTACACGCCTGGATGCAACGTGGGTTCCTCTCCCGCTGTTGCGGTATCACGTGGATGAAGCTGACCATTTTTTTTTTTCGCAGACCATTGCAGCTCTACTGCTCCTTAATCTTCCTACCCCCACCGACGCCTTCATCGCCCTTGCGAATGTGCTAAACCGATCACTGCCACTCAGCTTTTACGCGTCCGACGCTGGGGCAAAGTCTTCAGCGTATAACCTGTTATTACAGACATTATCCCATAAGTCTGCCGGTCTCCACGGCCATCTTATTCAACTTGCAGATCACGACCCAGATGTTTACCTCGGAGACGTTTTTACGGGGTTTTTCACCGGCCATCTAGCCCTCGACCAGGCTGCCCGCCTCTGGGACGTCTACGTCTTCGAAGGTGACGCCATCCTCGTTAGAGCCGGCGTCGCACTGCTCCTCCAGAATGAGATGGCGCTACTTGGCACCAAGTCCATGGCTGAAGTCAAGGCGATTCTCACATATACTACTGATGGTGTCAAGACACCGCGTGTCGTTGTCGGAAACGGCGAGGAAGAACGCTGGATGACAGCTGTCAAAGAAGCCGGCAAGGCATAACTTGCTGCTGAGGACCGCATTTGGTGATATCGCCCACGCCAACACATTACAAAAACCAGGAGGAACCGGTCCCTCCCAAGACGGACATGGACTCCAATGTCGCCATGAGAATATTACACGAGATATATATGGGTGGTCAAGGACATTCGAAACCCACAGCAACCAGCGTTTCCATTTTCACATTTCATCCCCAGCATTTTCTGGAGAACGGGTTATGATTACTTCTTGGGTGGTTTTTTTTTCTCTTCCGATCACGTCCATTATCCTACCCCTACCATTGACGTATTGTGTATAATTAATCCCACAATCTGGTCGCGTCACCTGGCAGTGACACCGCCTTTAATGTCTTAGACGGTGTAGCTTTCCCATGGGCTGGAGATGACTGATCGTCTTCACACGATTGGGGTTGAGTTGAATAGAAGGAATTGATGTTGCAGAGAAAAGCGAATCGTATCTAACCTCATCTTGTTTGGTACATAACGTCTTGCTTTACATGCTGCGTTCACACAATTGAGACTAGTAACTAAAATAATGATGTCAATGGACCCTCGCATCTGCCACGAATATGCTTCCTCTAAAAGTAAAGCCAAGGCTCTAGCCCATCAGATGCCATGCGCCTTGCTTGGACGCCGTGTTCCGCACACATACGAACCAATGATGCTCCTGTAGTATCCTTTTTCTATTCTTTTCTTTTATCCCCAGTAATCCAAGATCGACAAAAACAATATCCAAGTGAAGCTCAATATCAATGCACACACGCCTTCCTTCCGTCCTTTCCCTCACAGCTCCCACGTCAGCTCAATGACCTCATCCATCCCCACCGGCGTCTCCTGCTCCCATGCGTTTTCGCCAACCCGATACACGTACAGCTGCCGGAACACCCTCTTTCCTTTCGGGCGCGTCTCCATAATGGCGTCCCGCAGGATGTAGCTCTTCTTGTCGTCGACGTCGACCTTGGGCCGTAGCTGGCCGTACGTAGGATCGTAGTCGCTCGTGGCGTGCAGCCAGGTCCCCTCGACGCGGTTGAGGTCCAGCTGCGAGAGGGTGTCGTTGCCGTACACGACGACGCTGTACCCGTTGGAGAGCAGCGTGTCGCTGCCGAAGCGGTACCGCTGCATCAGGCAGTCGCCGCACACGTGGGTTGCGATGCGCGAGATGGCGGCTACGGGCGCCTTGTACCAGGACTTCCAGTGGTGGAGGCTCAGCGGCTTGAGGCCGCTCTCGAAGAAACCCGAGGGGTCGCCGCGGAAGTCGTGCTGGTAGAGCCCGTCGAGGATGGTGAGGGTGGTGCGCGTGTGGGTGTAGATGCAATCGCGGAGGAGGCCGTCGCCTTGGTTGGTGGTGGCCTCGCGGAGGCACTGCTCGGAGTTGTCCGCCACGACTTCTGCGAGGGGCAGGCTGAGGAAGACGCCGGCGCCGCCGAACGCCATGTAACCCCAGTGACGCACGCTGTTAAAATCGTCAGACAAGGCACCGATCCAGGTGGGCCGGGTGTGGTCGTGTTGCGCAAGCGCTTCATCGAGAGGGTAGAGCGAGGGGAAGAAGGTATCGTCGTCAAGGATGGAGATCCAGCGCGTCACACCTGGCTCGGAAGCGGCTCGCAGCTCGCGCACGAGGAGAAAATGGTGCTGCTCGACAGGGGCGCGGACATCGCCTTCTTCGCCCTCACGGTTGACGCGCTTGGTTATGGTTGGACCGATGAACGTGGCCAGGACGCCGCGGCCTCGGTATTCCTCCTCGAGGGCGGTGAGATTGTAAAGAGTACCGCCTCCGTCGTCGGCATCGGCGACTATGCCAACCAGCTGAGCTCCTGTAGATGAGAGCCAATGAGCAAACTCGGGGAGCGATGCGTTAAGGCGGTCATATGAAGAGGCTACGCCGAAGAGAAGATGGGGGTACTGCTTCCTGGGGTAGGCTGAAGGCACCGGTAGCGTTATGGGCTCGCAAGAGGGTAGCTCAACATCGAGGCAATTCGTCAAGTTGATTGGTGTCCTACTGGTAATAAGGGGCCCGGGGAGATCGACGACGGGGCTGCGGCCCGCCTTGCTTCGGATTGGCTTTATACATCGACGAGTGTACACAATATTGCTGGTGAGGCCGAGCTGTGAACGTCGTAGAAACTCTATCTCCGGGACGTTGCACATGCCTGGATCCCACTGAGGTCTGTCTGTGCCTGGAGGTTGAGGCTGGCCGTACGTGATATCAGTGAACGCTTCAGGCTCGGTGACCACTCCAACGCCGAACAGGATGGAGAATATGGCCGAGCCATGGTGTAGTCTGGAGTTCGTCCATAGGAATGTGCCGACTGCCAGCACGACTAGAAGCGGGAGGCGCCGAGAAAACCGACGGGAGGGGGTTTTTCTTTGCAGGGCGCTTCGACATCGTGCGTACATGCCAGCTGCCTTATGATTGTGAAGTGAGGTCGATTCTTGAGTCGAGTAGCCGAGATGAGCGGCTGGGTGGTGATGAGAAGACTCCATGCGTTTGCACCTTCATCCGCCCGATGGAATGAGGGCTCGAGTCCCGTCTGGGCTGCCGGCCGTAAAGTTGGTAATGACAGAAAGAACGCAGGCCGAGGCGCTGCAGCTATCCTCTGAGAACCTTCTCGTGTTGGCTACGAGGAGCGTTCTTGTTTTACACGAAAAAGAAGACCCAGCTGCTACCAAGCGAAGCTTACTGGAGCGGGCGGGCCCTTGATACGTGTAAACATCTGGTAAGGCACCGTGGTTGGGGCACGGGCTGTAGATTGGATGATATCAGATGGGCTCCGTTTGCTACCGAGCGTTGACTGCCCAGTTCTCCGTCCAGCTCCGGTTGACATTGTCTCACGGTTTGCTCCATCACTCTTTTGTATAATCCCATCAAAATTATAAAGATAGACAACCTTGTTGGCTGATCCAGTTTCAGGAATGCCGAAGGTGTGCATTAGCACCCGGAACCAAGGCTGAGCCAGGAAGATACGTCGAAAGCAAGGGGAAGAACCCGGCAGCCAGCGATGGTACGAATGGTCCCAAATCTTTGCATCTCCGCCTCTATTGGAGTGATTGGACTTACGCAGACAACGCTCGCTTTCGGAGACGGACGCGTGGCCTGTCGATCTCGATGTCTCCGTCGGAGAAACGCTCAATTGACTGAGCAACTTCGATACTATGCTGCTTTACCAAGCCCGCGGGGATTGGCCAAGCGGAGGTCAACTTACCGGCCAAGGCAATGGACTTATCCCGTGGAATTATGCGGGGGCGGGAACCCGTCGTTGAAACTTGGGTGGCTATACGGACCCGACGATTGGATGATCGGCGGGGATCCTCTAAACAAACGGAGGCTAGATAGAAGATTCTGTGCAGCGAGAAACCGTGGGTGCGTCGGACGGAACATGCAAATCGCAGCTTCCACACATCGTGGGCCAAACGCCTTCCGCACATCAATGTTACACGGTGATGATCGACAGAATGGCCTGAGTCCTGGAGAATATCAGCCAGCCTGCTCGCTGCCTTGATGGCAGAGGGCAAAAGTAACCCACCTCCCGCCGTGATTTTCTCCATTCTGGCCTCCGGCACTTCCCAGGAGGCACAGTCTCATTCCTAGTTTCTCTCCAGACATCACCGCAAGTTTGCCTACAATACGACGTCGCTCACATGCAAGTACCCGCTGTCAGGGACCGCACGCGAGATCGAAGGGGGAAGTTGGCGTAAGATCTGGTGGTACATCAGTAATGCTTGGCTATGGACGCAGCCCGCAGCGGGAGCGTGCATATGTCCAATGATGAGCAATGCCAATGCCACAATATACCGGCAGAATATCAACTCATCTGTCTCGAACAGCATGAGCAGCGTTTATCCTGAGCCGAGTGAGATGTGGCTCTCGGCATCCTCCGTTTCGGGCCGGCCAATTTCTTCAAAGGTCGGAATAAAAATTGCAATAGACTGCCATTTACCTACACTTTCGTCAACCATAGGCGACTTGACTTCGACGCCGCTAGCACGGAGGCAAAAGAGTTCATGGAGCTGGCCGGGAGTTGGGTGCACCGTGTCTAGTCACACTCGTGAGTCGTGACTGTCTTGCTTCAATCGCCCAGGCAACCGTCCAAACGGCTACCCCAAGCGACCTGTAGGTCTCCGTCGAATGAAAGAAGGCATTGACGGCTGTCCACTTCATGCTACGCCGTTGAACACGCGGGCTGAAACCCGGCAGCAATTAGCCGGAGCAGCCCGATGTCTTCGCAGCCTTCTGCCAGCCGCACCTACCAGTGGATTCCACTCGATAGTTGTTTCTCCCTGGAAGCTGTTGCGCTAGCATTTAAAAGTAATTCGCCAAATCAATATGGCCGTCGGACTCAAGGAGCGGGAAAAGATTCATCCCCCCGAAAGTTTGATCAGCGCCGAGATCGAGCGATGTGTCCATGATGGAGAAATCCGGGGCCCCAGGAAAGGATTCTGCCAAGCCGAGGAAGCTCGACTCGAAGTCGAAGCTGAAGTGTGTCGACCCAGTAGCAGCACGTGCCCCGCGTGTTGTGGTGTGCGGTTTTCCCGCCGCCTTCCCGCCGGGGCTTTCAGCAACAGAATTCGCATCCGGACTATGGAGGGAGGATCGATGACCGAAAGGGGAATCACCTGGATGTGGTGTCTGGGGAACCAATCCAAAGAGCTGGGAAGAGCTTTCTGTACGTCTTGATCTCTCTTGGATCTCCTTCTTTTCGAGATACTCAAGAGAAGTGGTGAGGAGTGACTTTGCTATGAGTGAGTACTGCATGGCGTGCCCGTCAGTCTTGCCGAAGTATTCGAGGGCCGAGATAGAAGCACGGCAGGATTTCTCGATGATACGTCCAAAACCACCCAAAAGTCCCAGGCCAAGCACGAGCGATGAGGCGAAAAGCCATGATCTGTGAGGGATGAGAGGATGCCCAAGTAGGGGAATGTGACAAGAAGCGAATATGGCACTTACACGACTACCGGCGCTGGCCGTATCATTGCTCCTCGCTCGATTAGAGCCAGAACTGGCTCTACCATTAGAATAGCAGCGTCAATGCAAGCATCGGCAAGCTTCGACTTCCCAGACACCGTTTCACCGCCGCCACTCACGGGAGGAGAGGGTCGCTCCAGAAGCCTACGACGAAGCTCAACCATGAAGAACGGCCGAGATACGAGGATAACCGCGTAGTAATATGAAGATAGGATCTGACAAGCGCCGTTGGCCGTTCCGGTTGGATTGGATAGCGATCCCTCTGCCATGGATTCCTTGAGCCGAGGCAGCCACCGAGTCGACCATTCTCGAAGCTCGCGAGAGATGCCTTCCGTCAAGCGAGGGGATATTTTTCGTCGCGAGTAAACCTCGACTACGATCGCTTCTGTGATCAGAAATATCTGAACGGATGCATTGAGCAGGTCAAAGGCATCCCGGCCATCAGTGTCTATCTCACGATAGGGCTGCACTGCCGTTAGTCATCATGATCACACTCAGGGAGGCGGAACCATTATGGGTTCGACCAAAAGCGAACAGCATGTGAAGTGATGAGGGTGACAAGCCGAGAAATACTTACCACGGTGCAATCAGTATCTGACGTGGCTGGCGGACGCCCCATGGATGTGCTGAGGAATAAATCTACTACCCGAAGGCTCTTCCACAAGCGGTCCCTCTGGCGATGGGCTTCTGATCCGAACCTTGAGTTGACGGCTGTTCTGTGTACGCCGATTGAGTATGCCGCCCGCACAGCGATACCGAAGAAGAGAAAGGCGCCATTGATCTGGGAAGCATTAAGCATGTAAAGGGTGCTCAGGATGAACGCTTGGATGCTCTCAACACCAAGGTTGCCGCCGAGACTGGCAAAAGCAACATCTCGAGCGTAACCAAAGTACAGCTGAGCGATGCGGTCATCAGAGCAACCGATGGCCAAAACGAGGTAGTTCACAGCCGAGCTGACGTCGACGGACATTCCTGGCGGTCGAGCCTGGCCCGCCCAGGCAGAGATATCATGGCGCAGACGGGTGCTCTCGAATAGGTCAACTATCCCGGCCGTCACCTCGAGGTAGGTAGAGACAGCCGAGTCAACGTCGATATCGATAGGCGGAGGTTGAACGGCACCGCTTGTGATCACGGAGGGCCAGGATGACGTATTTTCGAGTGCGGAGTAACCGCTGCTCTCGGGAGCAAAAGCGTGCACGTCTACCAGCGACGTGACAAGCCGACGGACCGTCTGGAAGAAAGAAAGCGGGGCACAGTCGCCGATGAAGACGAGCTTGCCGTGGGGATCGCAGAGCAAGCGCGCCTCACGGGGGACTTCTGTCTCCTCATGCTCCTCGGCTGCGGCAAAGACCTGGGTGTGGCCGCGCTGGGACTGGTTGCTTGGATCGTGAGGCACTTCCGGAATAGTCGCGGCCTGGGATGGCGTGGGCGTTTGGTCATCAATGGACTGAGCCGGAGCCGGGGACGCCTGGAAGTTCCGAGGAGAGGCGAGCTCGTTGGCATTGATCAGCCTCCTGCGGCGATGTTGCGCCGTGTAGTGGCAGTCCTCCGGCTGCTGCCGCCTGGCACAGTAGGTACACGGGCTTGTGCCGCTGCATTTGATCTTCCGCTGCTTGCACACATCGCAAGCATTTGCAACGCGCGCCCGGAGCCGCCGCGCAGCTCTAGACTCCTGCATATTTAGGAGCTCCGGGGAGCGAGATAAGAATTGGGGGATTAAGTCGGTGACTTGACAAACGCATCAGCAATGTTTGACCAAGGAAGGCCCGGCGGTGCCGTGTAGGCCTGGCCAGTAGGATTTTACAGGCGCCGGGGGAGGCGCTAGTGGTCCCGTCGGGAAACAAGCGGAAACCGACGGCTGAAAATGGCCACCGCTCGGCACAGTTAGGGTTCCTTTCAGCGCTTCAAGGGCACCATGACGCATGGTTCGCAAAATGCTGGAGAAGAGAACTGCAGGACAAGCAGGAGAAGCTAGCTGTCTCCTGTTATTTCGACACAAACATGGGAAGCCCGGCTACCTAGTGAGTCCTTCAGCCAACGCTATCGACAAGACTGCGTTTCTTCCACTAACTGCCCGATCGATGATCACTGTCCCGGCCATGCCAAACCCTGGGCGACTAGCCAACTGTCCCTGTCCATTTGCCTCCAAACATGATCATCGGACGTTGACTTTCAACGGTCAAATTTCAAATCAAAATCAGAGCACAGATACAATGAGTACAGTGAGCCCAGCCACCGTGCCATCCACCCAAAGCCCAAAAGCGAAGACCAGCGCCCATCTCAAACGTAGGTTTTCATCAGGTCCTCGGCGTACTTGACACAGAGCGCTCCCAACTGTTTGACCTCCTCGATGTCCTTGGACTGGCTCATCTGAGCAGTATAAATGCCCAGGCAACGCTCCATGTTCAGCCGGGCTGTCTCCTTCTTCGCCTCGGCGCCCTTGTCGTTCTGGCCATTCTTGTTCGACTGGTCCGTCCGGGGAGCGCGAATACCAGTAGTACGACCACGCGGCGTACGCGCTGTTGCCGGCGTGGCCGCAACATCCTCCTCTTGAACTGTGTCCTCTGCAGGCAAAGATGACTTGATTTGGCGCTGAATCATATCATTGACGTCGTGAGACACCTTCTTCAAGCCATTGAACAAGACCTCGTAGCGAATCGTAGCTCGGGCCTCGTCAATCTGTCGGCGCTGCTCAACTGCAGCAATCTCCTTGCGGGCGCCTCCGATCTTCTTTATGACGCGGGCAGCATCGGTGGTGACTGCGTGCTCGAGCTCCTTGACTTTGTTGAAGACCATCTGAAGAGTCTTCTCTGTCTGGGCCTCTGAGCCATTGCCAATGCGCTCAGGGTGTCCGTGAAGTCCCAGTTTAATCTCCTCATCGTCCTCGGAGGCGACAGGAGTAGACACCGGTCCTTTCTCGCTAGAGAAGTTGATGGGAACGGGAGAAGTACCAAACCAGTCGTGCTCCTCGTCGTCGTGATTTCGGGCCAACTCTTTGGCGACGTATCCAGCAGTGTGAATCACAGGGAGCTGGTCGGCGACAGACTCGCTCTCTGAGACTCTCTTTCTCTTTTTCGATTTGCGACCGGTCTTCACCCTCTTTGAGCGCTGCTCGGTGGGGGACTCGGCGCCAGAGTCAGCCTGGTTGTTGTTTGAGACAGCACGCTTCTTCGGAGGTGACTCGGTAATCTGTATTTTCAGGGGACTCTGCTTCGGGCGAGCGCGCGAAGTGTTTCTGTTGCGACCCATTGTTGATTGAATTGAGCAGCAGCAGCCGCAATCCAAACGAAACGATTTCTAGAGAAGTATGAGAAGGTGAACAGAGAAGAAATTGGAAGGCGCTCAAAGTTCCCAGAGCAAGGCGGAGAAATGTTGTGGAAATGGTGCCCGAAAGCCAGAAAACGCGACTCAAATTCTGTGAAGGGCGAACTCAAGGACAGAAGAAGGGTGTGCTGCCCAAAGCAAGCAGTCGGTTTGGGGTTGCCGAGAGAGAGTCGCAACAATATTGCGTAAAGCCTTCAAGTTTGGAGGCTCTGAATGTTGGTGGTGAAGAACTTCCTCACACGGTTGAAGTGTGAATGAAATATAAAGCCCCACGCTTGGAAAGGGCAGAACTGAAAATTCGACCCTGCGGGAGGTTGAACAGTTGTGGTTTGGGCGGTGCCTGGCGTTGGTTGCAGTTGAAGTGCCATGACAAGGCGGAGACTGATCAGCTTGTGCTGCCAATTTGTTGAGGAAAGCTGAAATTTAGGAAGGTGCGTGAAGATCCAACAAACAACCCTTCAGGCCTACTCATCAGGGCTCTAAAGGTTCCAGACTCTGGCGAGTACATGAAAAGCTTTCTGAAGGGGGTAGTCAAATTATTTTCAAACCACCCCCGATGGGGGATACTCGCCTATAGCGGGTGAAGCTACTGAAGAGCACAGCAGTGTCAAAGATCTCAGGTGCTATCCTTAAGGGGGGTTCACATGCAATCAAGCCTGAATTTGAAATACCTAGGTGTATTGCAGGTATCTGATTCATCTCATCCCAGGTCCTGCTGCTTTCTAGGTCAGGTAGGTGGGCTCGTGTTCCAACGTGGAATGTGGATGTGGGCAACAAATCATGACCTACCTAGGTAACTTTTCGAGGGACACCCGGCACCGGGGCAAACGGGGTAAGAAGCACTGAGAATCATGCTCTGGCTTACAAAGCTAGGGAGGTAGGTAGGCTGTCACTGCCTGTTAATAAGTTGAAACCCCTATAAACACTTATCAACACAATTTTTCAGGTCTCTAAAGATAGGCAGCGGTAAATAAGAGCCCTAAAGAGCTCAGCAAGTTCTATCCCCATGGCTATACTCATCAGTTATAGCAGCTAACACCGCTGCGTATTTTATGAGTTACTGGCACTCTTCAATCAACTTGGACGGGAGCGGCCGGCCTGTTTTGCCAGCCAGAGCCCTCACCATAGGTAGGTGTTCAGCGGAAAATTTGGTGACGGGACGTCATCTCCATGGCACTGACCTTACTCCTAGGCTTCGGCTACCAACGTACTGGCTTCTTTCAGGTCGTAAAGTAAGCTTATGTCCTGGCGATTTGGGAGATCCTGATGCCACAGGACGTCCTGAGGGTTACGAAGATAACATCACAGTTGATGCCAGGAACGGTACACGCTAGCAGGGGCCGGCCCGGCGGAACGCCATGAATACTCCATTACCGGGGTCACAAACGTTAGCTCAGTTAGGGGCCCACTGTTACTGGTTTGGTGCTTTCTCTGCCAGGGGGGTAACAGTGGGTCCTAGCCGAGCTAACCTTGGTGATCCCGGCAGAGGACTAGAGAGCACCCCGCCCCTAGCTCCAATTCTGCGTTGCCACGTGCGACGTCATCCACAACCGGAAAAGAATCAGTTTCAGCCAGCAAACCATGTCCAAATGGCTGGATATGAACATACAATCTCAACTAACTAAGTATCAGTTTCGAATTAGGTAGTGCCATTTAACCTTTTTTTTGAAGCTCAGAGCAAACTTGATGTGGTCGATCGCCTTTTGTGTCGCCCAAATCTGTTCGTCTGGGGTTCCCCGCGTGGCTTAACGGGCCTTGGCGTCCGATGAATACGGGTCCGCTAGAGCGGAAGGAAGGACACGGAGCAACTTTGTACTGTGCATTTGACAGATGTGGGTTGCGCGCTGACGCATTGAAGAGCTGTTCAGGCACGCCAGGCCAGCAGATGGCCCAGCACTGCCACCACTACAAACACGAGGAATTTGGGTTGCTCGTATACGACGAATGAGAGCGGGGCGTGTCAGATTCCAGAGGGGGGCGCCTGCCAACAGTGAAACATCCAATGACGCCGCGGAATGGAGAGCCAGAACCCTCCGGCCAGGCCGCCCGCCCACTTTAGGAAGCAGGCTTTGCGAGCACCCCTTGCTTGGACTGCGGCTCTCGTGTCCCCGCGTTTTTTGAACTCTCCCGTCTCTTGATTGCAGCCCACCGTGGGCACAAAGACGAACCATCATCAACACAACAGCAAATGTTGGCACTATGGGGCGGCTGATGGCATTTCTAGCGACGGCGCTGCTGCTACTCTTCAGCGCGTGTGGCGCTGGTGCGCAGGGCCTCCAGGTCCAACTGACGTCTTCGAGTACGTAGCATGCGACGTCGAGTCTATTGCATCATGCGACCCGTGAAGCACAAATCAAAACTGACCAAGCACGACAGGCTCGATCAGATCCGCCGCCAAGGTTGTCGCCCGCAACCTCGTGGATTATTATCATGGAGACGAGCCCGGACAGACGATCGGTATCCTCCCGGGGCCCCCGCCGAAGGGGCCGTACTACTGGTGGCAGGCCGGAGCAATGTTCGGTACACTGATCGACTACTGGTTCTACACGGGCGATGATGCGTACAACGAAATCACCACCAAGGCATTGCTCTTCCAGGCCGAACCTCCCCTGAATAGCTACATGCCAGCCAACTGGACGGCCTCCCTCGGCAACGATGACCAAGGCTTCTGGGGCATGTCCGCGATGCTCGCTGCCGAGACCAATTTTCCGAACCCGCCAAAGGACCAGCCTCAATGGCTAGCGCTTGCGCAGGCCGTCTTCAACACGCAAGCCGCGCGCTGGGAGATAGAGGACTGCAACGGCGGTTTGCGCTGGCAGATCCCCCGTTCCAACGGCGGTTACAACTACAAGAACACTATTGCCAACAGCGTATTCTTCAATCTCGCAGCCCGCCTTGGGCGTTACACCGAATGGGCGGAGAAAGCTTGGGATTGGATGGGCGGTGTCGGCTACATCGATGGGGAATTCAACGTCTTCGATGGTGGCCATATTGAAGCCAACTGCACCAACATCAATAAGGTTCAGTTCTCGGCCAACGCCGCCATGTTAATCCATGGCTCTGCTATTATGTATAACATTGTATGCAACTTGCTTTCCTCCCCCGTCTTACCGTCTGCCCCCTACTAACGTACATCCGCAGACAAACGGCAGCGAGAAGTGGCGCGGTCGTGTGGACGGCCTGATTAAGAAAACAGTCGAGCATTTTTTCCCCGACGGCATTATGGTCGAGAGAGCATGCGAGCTCGAGGATAAGGTGCAGTGCAACGTCGACCAGCACTCGTTCAAGGGCTATATGCACCGCGCGCTTGCCACGGCGGCGATAGTCGCCCCGTTCACGCAGCCCGGTGTTATGACTGTGCTGAAATCCTCGACTGCTGGTTGCGTTAAGAGCTGCCTCGCTGATGGGACTTGTGGCTTCCGCTGGACGACGGGATCCTACGATGGTGACGTTGCCAACGGACCCGCTGGTCAGGAAATGAGCGCCCTCGCTGCGCTAACGACACTTTTGATCGACCAAAAGAACCAGGGGCCGTTCACCAACAAGACGGGCGGTACGAGCATAGGCGATCCGAACGCTGGACAGAACCCAAATGTATTCCTGCCGCCACCACCAGTCACTACAGGATGGCGGGCTGGAGCGGGAATCCTGACAGCTGTGATCCTGGCGTCGATGCTGGGTGGCTTAGCCTGGATTAGTGCGGAGTGGGGAGAGAACTCCTGAGCCGAAGGGTTTTGGAGTTAGTAATGCTATCTTTTGGGTGGAATATCGTTGGAATATGTATCGGTTTTTGCATCTGGCGCGTCTGCATTTAAGGGAGGTCTATGGTCTGTTTTTAAAAAAAAAACACGAATGCTGTTACGAGATGAGGAGGTTAGCTTGCTGGAGCCGGCGCTCACATGGGGTATCAGAAACGTTTTCAGGTTCATCTGTATACAAAATGGTCTGCTTTTACTGAAACGTTGCTTGCAATTTACCGTATTCTTCCTACATTATGGAGAGCAGGGGACATTCGCCACTTGGTAAGTAGTCCCAGAGTGCAGCCAGCAACCTCCCTCATGGGAGACCGCACTCCTTGTTAACACTGGTAGGGGTTTTGGACGGACCAACAACTGAGCGAACAATTAGATCGATATAAATTGCGTGAGCGGCAACAACACACAGGTCACATCAAGGGTTCAACTGCTGCCTCGAAGTTCACTTTGTCATCTCAGAGGCGCCAGGAAGCTCATGGAGCCAGCCATCGAGATCTTCCTTTACGCGACGTGGCACAGTGCACTTGTTGCTGTCCTTGATGGACTGCAGCTTGAGGGTTGGGCAGTTGACCTTGTCGGCGAGCAAGTCGCTGTTGCAATTTGCGTCGAGAGCCCTCTGAAGAGCGTCCCCTTCCATCTGTTGAGGAGAGATACGTACGTCAGTCATATGACCCTGAACGACAGAGCGACGGGAGAGACAGAAGAATGGAAGGGAGATGAAAGAAGAGACTGACCCAAACATATAGTCACCATGGTTCCCAAACCCGGTCCTGTCGTCAAACGACCACACAAACGGCTGCGACCCATCCTCAGGCCACATCTTCTTGTCATTGAACGGCGTCGTATCCCAGTACGTCTCGTAAAACACCTCGGGCACCTTCACCTGGTGTGTGTCGGGACATGCCCGGCTCACTGGATACGCCATGTGCGACTGGCGGTCGGGACTGTCGATGTTCTTGCCGTCCCACCACGTCGGGAACCGCACCGTCACCATGATGCCCCCCGCGCAGGTGCCGATGGGGAAGTCATGCCGGTAGCCGCTGCGCGTCATGGGGCTCGCGAGGCAGGTGAACTGCAGGGCGGGGCTCTTGCGCGCTTCGGCTTGGGTGCGGTAGGCCGGGTTGCCGACTGTCATGCGGAAGCCGGGCTTGAAGGCCGTGACCTTGCCGTTGGAGAGGTAGTAGACGGTTTGTTCGCCGTTAGAGGCCGTGTAGCCGAGGCCGTTGCCGACGGTGCTGACGCGCTTGTAGGTGCCGTTGCGGGCCTTGAAGAAGAGGACGGCGGTTCAGTAGTTAGAGAAGTCTTCGGTTGGGACGCAGCTGGTGCAGGTTGCGGTTGTGGCCATGTTGTGGGAGGTAGGGTCCATGGTGGTGTTGAAGGCGTTGCCGCCGACGATCTGGTGGAGATGGGGCGACGGCGCCATGCCGGGGTTGACGAGGCTGGGGGTGTTAGTGATGGGGGCGTGGCCTCGGTGAAGAAAGGGGCTCACTTACGGGTCGAGACGGTCGACGACGAGTTGAGCGCAAGAGAAGCGGAGCTGGGCTGCGTTGGTTCCTACCGCTAGGGCCGCGGCTGTCACGGCGAGCTGTTGCCAGTACATTTTCACGTCTGGTTGCTCTGTGATATCTTGGTGCTGAAGTTTCTTTGCGTGGAGGTTGCTCTTCTCCGGAAGACCGGGTGCCTGTGGTGGCTAGAGGTAGGCGATCTACTTAAACCAGTGCTCGAGAAGCCACCAGCAAAGCATTCGTCTTGACGATGGTAGTCCACCTGTGAGATTCGGGTGCTGGAGGTCGGCTTCTCGAGCACGCCGCAAGTACCGCGCATCGTCGTTGTCGCACACATTAATCCTCCGTCTATGTGAGCTTCTCTCCTGCTTTCCGGGGCTTGTTTAATTAACGAGTAATACAGACGGGGGACAACACTGGATATCGCCGTCCACCCAGCTTCGTGGGGTAAACCGGCAGTCAATGGGATGGTGGCGAGCATATTAGGCTGTGGCCGGAGAGCTGGGTGTGATTGCTGAGAGGGATGACGACTCGAGTCTTGGCCGTAGCCCGGGGCTACAAATCGGGTGTTTTCGTTGAACAGGTGCCATGCAATGGACATATTGAGCAAGTTACCTCCTTGGAAAAGTTTGCAGTGTACAGTTTGGGGGCTGCTCTATAAAGATGCTGTTGGTGCGTTGGGGCTCAAGTTGGGCGTAGGATTACGTGAGAAACTTTAATAACTCCTTGATTACGCTTGCCATGTGCACAATCCTTCATTTTACTAAGAAGCAGGTGCCTCTCACTTTGAGTGCCGGATCCTTTGTTGCAATGGCATCCTCTGACAAAAAAGGTCGCGACGACGGCGAACAGGGATGGATGTGAGGGGACGAGGTACTTACAGAGTGTGCATAGAATAACCTTACACCTTTATATGAGAAGAGTTGAATACATCCCTCGGAGACTCCTGCCGACTTTGAGCCTGCAAAAACACTTCGCCATGCTTCGTTCTGATCTTGGCATAAGACGGGACGGGCCGGTGGATTTCGCCCAGCGCCCTGCCGTGCGTCTTTGACATGTCAAAATCCCGAGAGCATGGTAGGTCACAAACTTAAGCGACAACCTCATGCTCCACTTCCACGCCATGGCCCGGGGCCTCCAGATGGCGCTGCTTTGAATAATTAAGGTACAAATATGTCTACTCGATCTCCAACCATTTCTTGCCAACCTACAGTGGCTTACTCGCATGTTATATGCTTTGGTTATATTGAAATAGGCCATGTTGAAGCAAATACCTAGGTTAGAATATGGCATCTGAAAAATAGGTGCCGTCCTGAAGAGCTCGCGTTACATCAAAAGCGCTTGCAGTAGATTGCTTTAGTAGCATTCAGATACGCGTCGATTAGAAACCTAATGAGCACAATTACCTGATCACCTTACCTTTAATTCCGCATGGTAGACTGCGGATGTGGAAAGGTATCCTGACTTTTCAGTTGCTAGGCATCACCTCAGTTCCTTGATATCTGATCGCGAGGAGGCGTGCAGTTAGTCCATCGCTCTATCTACGCGTAACTACCTAGTTACGAATTTTTCTTCCACTGCAGCGATGGGAAGAGCCTACAGCCACTGCGAGCCGTTGAGGAAATGTATTGTTGAAATTAGGCATCTTTTCTGGCTGGCTGGCAGATCCATCCAGGGGGAAAGTTTTCTCTGAGAACTATCTGAGCGTCTATCAGAACAGCCCAAAACGCAATCGTTCTGCTCTGCACTGCTCGGTGAGAGGAAGGAACGCTGGGGGGGGTCAAAAACCCCTTTCCCTCCAGCCGCCCGACACCAGTTCGGTGTCTTGACCTTGACCTGATCTGGAGAAGAAGTCCCTGCGGACCCCCACTGGCGACGACACTGAGTCCCCACGCACATAAAGCTGCTAGGGTAGCGGATTCACCTGCCAGGTGTCTTGCAGTCGGACTGGAAAACCGCGCGCCCTTATCGTAGAGCCCCGCATCAAACTGCGGGGCATTGTCGAGACGTCGACCAGATCGGACCTGGATCACCACGCGGCCGCCCGATCCGCTTAGTCCGGCCTCGGTAGGTCGCCGTCTTGTTGATAACGAAGAGCCCCGTCCCTCCGTCTTGTTCCGAATACTAGTTATTTCAACCGGGCATCTTGTTGCCTCTAGTTACAAATCGACATTTATCACTTGTCCCTATCTATGTGGAGCAGATACAAATGGGCCGGGTCGTCGAGTTCCCCGCTCTCTGCCACGGCAGCCTGGGTTTCCCCACTCGGCGATCCAGGCTCGCACTGAGCTCGCTGCCCGTGACGCCCGGTCTTGGCACATGCATAACGCATGCACCCCGTTCCCTCGACCTTCTATCGCCGCCCGGAGAGACCGGGGAGAGATAAGCCATCACCCAACCACACCGGCGGGGGCCGTCAGCTGTGATGTTTCCTCTTGTCTTGAATTTCCGGTTTAGGTTGGAAAGAGCTGACCTGGACCACTGCAGGCGAGGCATTTCCCCTTTCTCCATATTGGGGCCAATTGCGTCCGTCTTGGCTAAAAGCCCTCGCTAAATGTATCCCTGCCTGGAAGCCTATCGGATGGGACAAATGGCTCCGTCTGCACTGGCCGCTGTACGTTCTATTGCTGAGATGGTGGGCCGCCGTCGCATCGTGCTAGCGGAGGAAGACGTATGTCTCTCGGCAGGAGTACGTCGTTGGTATCTTCGACGGCGCCCTTCCCAACCACCTGGCACCGGTAGCCCTGTTGATAAGAGGTCTTTCCGGCAACTTGTACGCCGAGCCCGGCATCAGTTGAATCACCAGAAACGATGACGTACTGAGATTGAATGTCTGGATATCTCTGCGCAGTCGGTTACTATGATCCCGGGTTGATAAAAACGCCTCCTCTCCCACCCTCTCATGCTGCTGGAGATCCCCAGTGCGACCTTGAGCTTCAATCAAGACTTCGGCAGTATCTGACTGGCCGTTTTGATTTCAACCATGGGTTTCTTCGACTCTGTCAGCCCTCGGGCCATCGCTACGTCGGCCCTGCTTCTCAGTTCTCTGGCCCAGGGCACGTTTGCCAGGCCGTCACCCGAGCCCAAATCCGATTGGGTACGAAAAGGTCCTGGAGGTTCAGGCGGTTACTTCAAGAAAAAGATTCACGATACAATCAAGCGAGCAATCGACGGAGGAAGGCGGGCTGCTGAGCTTCCAAACTGCGCCGAAACCACGACGACCACAATCACCGCCCCGAAGCCAAACCCCTGGGCGCCCCTGAGTAACGAGGAGACGGCAGCTGTGGTGGAGTGGTTGTTTGCTCAGGGCGATCTCAACCTGACAGTATCTGAGAATGCTACAGCATGGGATAACTCGATGTAAGTTGAGATGTGCGTTTGAAAACAAACTTGGGGCTGACTTTCGCACAGTATTCTCATTGAATCAATGTGGCCCAACAAGACGGACGCTCTCAACTACCTTGACCAGAACACCGCTGAGCCGACAAAGTATGCTCATGTCATCTTGAACAACCGGGCTACGGAGGAGGCTCACTACGCCGACATCCTCGTTGGCCCGCTCCCAATCGACAATGCCACGGCCACCTGGGCGCCGCTGGAGTACCCGTACACCAAGAAGTCCGGTGGGACTGTCCGCAATCTGGATGCGGACCAAGGTGCTTTGTACACAGAATGGATAACGCCCATCTCGACCTCCATTGCCGATATCACACTGGATTTGTGGAATGCTACTATGATGGGACTTGATAATGACACCCTCAGCATTTGGGGAATTGATCCCCTGTGGCAAGACGATGGTAGAGTCATCGCCTGGAGTGCGTACTGGAATACCCCGGTTGGGGATTTCGACGATAGCACGCTTTTGCCTCTCGGTCTCTATTTCCGATCCGACATTACCGGCCGTGACCCCAGCCAGTGGAAGTTCGAGGGATGGTTGTACAACGATATCTACTATGAGACCACTGAGGAGTTTCGCGCGGCTTACTGGAGCGGGGACTTCGTCAAGAACACCCCCAACGTCGATGGTGACTGGGCGAGGACTGGTCAGTTCGGTACGGTTGAGCCCCTGGATACTCTTGCCCCTCCGGTCCAGGTTGCTCCAGCGGGCTCTCGATATGCTGTCGACCCCGAGCAGCAGTATGTCGAGTGGATGGGCTTCAGCTTCTACATCGGGTTCGGCAGGGATGCTGGGATGGCATTATACGACATCCACTTCCAGGGAGAGCGAATCCTTTACGAGTTGAGCCTGCAGGAGGCGTTGGCGCATTATGCAGGTAACGATCCGATGCAGTCGGGGACGGCGTACTTGGACACCTTCTACGGGTTTGGGCCTTACGCGTTTGAGCTTGTCCCTGGATACGACTGCCCAACCCATGCTACCTTCCTCAACTCATCCTTCTACGTCGATGAGACCTGCCGCACTCACATCAACAGCATCTGCCTCTTCGAGTTCGACGCCGATTACCCCATGCAGAGGCACTCTACTAGCGAGTACGTTTCCATCAGCAAGAATACGTACTTTGTCGTTCGATACGTGGCGACAGTGGGCAACTACGACTATACCTTCAGTTACTCCTTCTTCCTTGACGGGTCCATCGCCGTCGAGGTTCGTGCCTCAGGCTACATTCAGTCGGCCTACTTTGCAAACAACCAGGACTATGGATTCCAAATCCACGACTCTCTGAGTGGCAGCATGCACGACCACGTGCTGAACTTCAAGGCTGATTTCGATATCCTGGGCACGAGCAACTCGCTGCAGCTAGTGAGCCTAGTGCCGACTACCACAACCTACTCTTGGTCCAAGGGCAAGGCCCGGAACACCATGAAGATCGATCGCCAGTTCATCGAGACCGAGGATGACGGACGCTTCAATTGGGGAGCCAACGGCGCAACACAGGTCATTGTGGTCAATGAGAACGCGACAAACAAGTACGGCGAGCACCGCGGCTACCGCATCTTGCCCTATACAGGCACCGCGCACTTGACGGTTCTTGACAGCAGCAATCTCAACAACGCGGCTCGTTGGGCCGAGTTTGACATTCAGGTGACAAAGCAAAAGGACACAGAGCACCGCAGTACCCACCCACTCAACAGCCAGGACACGTTCGAGCCGCCCATCGACTTCTCGCAGTTCTTTGATGGCGAGTGTCTTCGCAATGAGGACTTGGTGTTGTGGTTGAATCTCGGCATGCACCACATTCCCCACAGCGGTGACCTTCCTAACACCGTTATGACAACGGCTCACACCGGCATTCAGTTCACGCCAAGCAACTACTTCGTGGACGACCAAAGCAGGCGCACAGTCAACCAGGTGCACATCGCCTACGGAGAGGGCAAGACAGCTGAGGTGGAAACGTTTGGACAGTTTGAGGCCTCAAGCGAAGACGCGACCTGCAAGCCCAATTACGAGCCCGTCGACGCCAACCTGGCGGGTTATGTTGGAGATATTGTGGTTCGGAAGTTCCCCTTCGACCCTAACAACCCGTTCTTCCAGACCGACTCGATTGTCTGAGTGGAGATGGTCCAGGGGAAATGGAAAGGAGTGGCAACGAGTGTCCACTAGGAATGTCTAATGAATTTATGCTGAGACTTGACATGAATAATCAACTATGTGCCATGTATATAAAACATAGTATCCATCATAGTAGTCTCAGATCTGAACACCACCTGCATATACAAGCTTAAGTAGAAGAGTTGAACCTGATTTGTTCTTATCTCTCATCTGTCCGCTCATTTTTGATCTCACGTGTACAGCCCCAATGTCAAGATAGATTACCAAGGTTGAGTGTGAACCTCATAACCCACCTGTATAGTTGAATGCCAGACCAGTGCGTAATGTTATAAACGGTGAGGTGGTCCTCTCTGTTTATCGTATTGAAGGGGAGAGAAAGTACAGGATGAGGCTGGGTACCGCTCTTGCTGTTCAGGACTCCTAACAAGTGATAGGGTGTGCAGGGTGTTGGCTGAGAAGGTTCCTTCCCTGTTCTGAGCACCAAATCAAAAAAGTTCAGCACCTTCTTCCTCTGCCTGGCGGCACGCAGGAACAACATGGGAACCCTGGTCACAACGTTACCCAACTGCCCTTAGGCCTCACGAAAATCAGGCAATCTGCGAATGATGTAGTCATTTTGTGTGTTTATATCGACCACTGAGTCGACCCGCCTCTGAGAACGAAGTTGTGGTTGTTCTTCTATTCACTTCCCCCCTGTTGCTGCACCGACATTCCCGGAGCACGGATTTCTGCTAATCTTGCAAACAAGGCTAGAATCCACTATGCAGTCGGCTCATCACTCCTATCGCACGTGGGCTCGCCCTTGGCTCCATGAATCGACGATTCCCGTCGCCACCCCGCGGTGCCTCGAATCAGGCCATGCCATGCCTGGTTATTGTTGGCCACATGCCCGCTCTGATGGCATCACACAACTCTTTCGTCGCAATTCCTGTGTTTTCACCCCATCTGATTACCACGATTTGGGTGAGATGTTTCGAGGGCTTCACCACCTCCCAGCCTAAAGCGATCGACTTACAACAGCGCTGGTAATCGAATGGACTGATATCTGCAATCGACGCTTCGCAAACTGTTATCGCATCTAGTTAACATGACTGGAACACTGTGGGCGTGTAGGTCCTCCAGTTCTATCTCTCGCGCTCCTGTGTTCCTGCTTCAACTTCCTCAGATCTTAATTCCTAATCGTCTACCTACGTAGGAAACAAGAGCACCATCCTTGGTGAAACGGAAGGCAGGCGACCTGAGGTCTTCTTTTTCGAATACACACGCATATGCTACTTGCGGTCAGGAGGAGAGAACACACTTTACGCCCAAGATAGTCGCAGAGTGGAACCCACCGCCCAGTCCACACAGCCCCATCAGGCATCCACACCACCGCCGCAAACTTTCTTTCCCCCCTCGGCTGCCTCGAAACCCACCCTAAATGACCTCAGTTCATTCAATAGTCGCTTTAGCCAAGTGGTTACGGCGTTGCCCTGCTATATCTACCGATTAGCTGATTAGGCAATCCCTTCGGGGGCGTAGGTTCGAATCCTGCAGGCGACGAGGTCTTTTGCCCTTTTCAACAGACAGCGGCTGTCTGCACAACTCTTCAGTGTATAATTCACTGCCGTGGAGCGCTTGAGGGAAAGGGGCTATATTTTTGGTCTTCCCCTTTTGCCTGATCAGCACCAACGTAACTGGTTCACGGCCGGTGTGTCATGAAGAACGGACATTTGTGTCTTGCCGCTTGATCTGGCTGGAAATCATGGGTATCAAATCTGCCCCCCTGTGGGCCGTCTGAGGAGAGTCATTTTTCGGGCGGGTATCCTCGGCCAGAATTGCGTTGCGCAATCTGATCTAGGGCTAATCAGATGATCTGATAAGATGGATCGCCAGATGGCGTTGTCGCATTGCATGGGCGGGTCCCGGACAAGCAGTGGTATGGGTTGGCCCTACCGCCCTTGACACGTCGAAATGGCGCCGAAGCAGAGGAGTCATTGCTGAAGCCAAGAGTCGGAACGCGAACTCCGATGCCGGCTGCGGACGGTTCTACGTTGAATGAAACGGCACGTCTGGGCATGTGTGGAAAAGCCCTGCCGTCTTACTGTCGTCAGGGATTCAGGAGACCGGGAGTAGGGGGTGGATCGGTGTGCCTTTCATCTTCTGCCGAGGATTGAACAGCCAGGGCGGGTCGTCAATATAATGCCCCGGGCCGGCTCACTCTGCGCGGACCTTCTTCACCGTCCCGATCAACAACACCAGTACTTTGCCATATCGCCTCACGAATTGCGGCACCCAGAGCTACTATACACTTCGAAACACTATTGAATATCTAAAGGAGATACGATGGGTTCCATTGCCGAACACCCAGACCACCTTGTCGTTTCCGCTGCACCCCTCCCTCCTTTCAAAGTTCTCGTGATCGGCGGCTCATATGGTGGCCTCTCGGCCGCTTTGAACGTGCAAGATCTCTGCAGTGCGAGGCCACCTCGATGCGGCGAGCCTCCAAAAGAGGGTGAGCCACCGCTTGAGCATTTCCAAGTTGCCGTCGACATCACCATCGTAGACGAGCGAGATGGGTTTTGTAGGCCACCACCCTCCCCCGTGCCAGATGTCCAGCTGATGATAGATGAAGATCACCTCATCGGTACTCCCCTCACCTTGGCAGACGATAGCTTTGCAGAAAAGGCGTGGGTGAAATACGAGGACATCGTGGCCCTCAGGCCGCGTGATAACGACACTAGCATCCAAGTCCTCCAGGGCTCGGTGAACTCGATCGATACCAAGCACAGAGTTGCGACGTTCGTAGCGCGACGGCAGCAAAGCATGGGGTGATTGTTGTCGGTGGTGGTAAGGTTTCGATTGTTGTTTGATTCTGTCGGCGCCGTGTTCTGACCCTCTTGTGTTTCAGGGGCCGTTGGGGTCGAGATCGCGTCTGAGCTCAAGATGTTACATTCACATCTCGAGGTGACACTCGTACACTCCCGGGAGAAGCTCCTATCGTCAGAGCCCCTTCCAGACGATGTCAAAGATCGCAGCTTGGAGCTCCTCGGCCAGGCCGGTGTTCATACTCTCATGTCCCACCGCTTAGACCGGACCGAGGAAGTTCAAGACGCACAGGGCAACAACTGTCTGAAGGTATACTTCACTAATGGGCATACGATGCTTGCGGATAAGGCAATCATGGCTGTTTCCAATCCCACGCCCTGTACAACCTTCCTCCCGTCAGATGTCCTGAACAGCAAGAAGTATGTCCGGATCCAGCCCACGCTTGCGTTACTGTCAGATACGCCTCACGGAGAAGGCCACTTCGCTGTTGGTGACATTACGCATTGGTCTGGCATCAAGCGGTGCGGTGGTGCTATGCATATGGGTAAGTCCTTATTTCAATAGATTTCTTCCTGTTCCGTCTTTTCTCCTGTTCTAGGAGCGATGACCGCTCTTGAGACAGAAGTAGTTGTGTGAGAGGGCTGGCTAACATCAGCTATAGGGTACCTTGCTGCACATAACATCCACCAGCTTATGCGGCATCGGCTAAAGGGTACAGAGCCTATATTCCAAAAGCTCGAAGAGGTTCCACCCATGATTGGGCTTGCAATTGGCAAGCAGGCTGTTGCATACTGGCCTGAAGCTGGGATGACCTCGGGTGAGGATGTCCTGAAGGCTTTCTTTGGGGACGATTTGGGGTTTAGCAGTAAGTTCCGACGAATGCGTTCAATATCCACATGCAATGCTGACCAAAGTTGAGTCTGCTGGAACTACCTCTAGCTCGGGGGGAGTAAGCCTGAGGTGGCTGCTTGAGAGTTTGATTCACGTTGTATGAGTGTATGCCAATGATAGGGAAAGGTCTTATAGAACTAAGGTTTCTCGTTTAGATTTGATGACATTTATTAGGTGAAACTGCAAGTTAAAGTTTTTATTTGTTGGATATCTAAACACCACCTCCGTCTTGCTTGTCTCGGTGTCATCCATGTTCATGCCCTTTTTCCAGTCAGGTATATACATCTACACTCCGTCACAGCTTCGGCATCAAGCCAACCCCCGTCCCACCCATGACCTTCTCATTCTCATCCAGCGGACACAGCTGGAAGAACCTCTCCCGTGAGCAGCTCATAAACGCCGCCCGCTTCTGCGGCAGATCGATGAACTTGTCCAGCCCAAACCCATGGATCAAATCGTACATCAGCACCGGACTATTCGTGTACTGCGGCTCGCCCACCACCGACATGGTCCGCGGCTCGTCCAGAAACAGGTAGTGCATCAGACTCGACCACCAGGCGCTCACGCGATGTGGGCCTCGGAAGCGCACGTCGCCTACCAGACTGTGTCGACCGCGGTCGAAGTCGCCGGCCGAGTAGTAGGCGCCGACGCGGTCCTCTTTGGCCCAGTAGACTTCGAAATAAGCAAAGAAGGTGTTGTCGAAGCGAGCTAGGATGGCCAGGCGATGGGGGTCGGTCTGGGTGCTTTCGAGGTAGGCCTGGTGCTGGGAGAGCGTTCCTGGCTGGTTCCACCCTTGGGACACGCGCGGGTCGTTCTGCCAGGTGTGGAAGAGCTCGATATGGGTGGGGTCGCAAGGGTCCAGGGCAACCATGGAGAATGTCTCGCGCAGGTGGGGGATGTACCGGCTGTAGATGACGGAGCTGGGGGAGGGCTTGACGCGCCGTCGGGGATGCCAGGAGAGGGTCACCGAGGGGGAGTCGGTGAGTGTGTAGTCGAGGGGCTGGAGGGGATAGGAGGCGAGGTTGATGGGGGACTGGAAGTCTTCGGGTGCCCATGCGGGACGGGGACCGAAGGGTGAGCCGGCGCCTTGCCAGAACGCAGTGCGGAGGATGAGGATTTCTGGGGATGGGGTGGTGACGATGGCGGAGGTTGGTGTTGAGGTGGGAGCACTGGTATGGCTGATGGCTAGCCCGACGGCGATGAGCTGTTGCGCGAGCTGCTCGGCATTGGGGCCGGCGAGGCCCAGGCGGAATGCCTCCTCGCCCGGGCAGAGGGTGAAGATGGCGTAGGTGAGTAGCCAGAGCTGGCCGGTGGTTGCGGGCTCAGCATCCTTCCAGCTGGCTTTTACGGCGGGCGAGCGTCTTGCTCTCCCCCAAAGCGTGTTGTCAGATCCGCTTGGGCGATCCCCGGACTTTAGGCCCTGTGGCTCAGTGAAGGAGAGAGTGGTGTTGTGTAAGGGCGCGGAAAGGGGCTTTGCGCCAGCTTCGGCTTGGCGGAGCTGGTAGAGGCCATTCCCATCCTCCGTTTTGGCGACACAATATGCTGTTTGGTAGGGGTGTGGGAGCCAAAGGAGGTGCTCTGCGGATGATGCATAGTCGCCGAGGCGCCGGGGCAGAGATGAGGTTGCTGGTGATGGCATTTTGCTTGATCCGTCCGGTTCGGTCCCTTTCACGGGCGTGTAAAGTGTATGCTTTGTGTGCAACAGGTCGCAGTCGCGTCAAAGGCGCGTCCCGGGACTTCTCTCTTGCGGTTCGACATCTTGTAAGGCAACCTCGAAACAAAGATTGCGCGGTCAGTGCCGAGCATCCCACCTTGCAGTTCCATCAGTCCCCGCTCAGCTGGATTTTGGTTCTGCTTGTGCCCACTTCAAAAGGCGGAGGTGGTTCCAACCGAAGACTAGCGTCGCTAATGTTCGGCCACAGCGACCAATTACAGACGAAAATGGGGAGAGACGGTGTGGGAACAAGGGTGCCCGGGCGGCTATGCCCCACCTTTTCTCGGATCTGATAACTTTGAAGGCACTCCCGGAGCGGATCTGATAATTTTTTCGGTCTTGGCACCGACCTCGGAGCGGGCTTTCTCGCGCCATCCAGCGCGACAGGCTTCCGCATTCGCCCACAAGGCGCACACACCACCCCTGTTTATCCCATCAAGGTCGTCCTCATTGTTGAAGAAAGAGTAGATTTTCTAGCCCACCCCAATCAGTAAATATTACACAATGTCCACAAGGAGCGGCGGGAGTAGTCGGGGCTACACTCAACAACAGAAACAAAGCAATCGCAACCACGGACAGCCGCAGCTCGCGACAACGTGGGGAAAGGGCTTGGCGTGAGTAATCTAATCAGATGGAGGCCGTGAGGCATTTTAAACGATCTAATCTGATGGAGCTAGAGCACCCCTTGCTGCTCGCTACCGATGAACGCCCACAATGTCGATGTGTTTTTCCCCATTCCGGCTGCTGATTGGAGCTTCATGAGCTCACCTCGTCATGTAGCCACGCTGCCGGTGGTGTGTTGTTCCCTGGGAGCTCCACGGCGCGGGGAGGAGGGGATGGCGAGAAAATCTAATCAGATTAGATCTTCAAGGCCCTGTCAACGGCAGAGTCTTCCACTTCTCTCACGGTTCCAAATATTGCTGTTACTTCCCCCCTCCACCCCTTCGACGCAAGCTTCTGTCTATCTTCGGTTCCGTTTGTTGTGATACCCCGTGCGTTATTTTTCATGTGTTTGGTTTAGTCTGGTGAGAGCGAGATGGCAGCCTCAGCCCCCCTTCAAAGCATCCAGGATGACATTGTCCTTCCACAGCCCCAGAGGTTATCCATCCTCCATGGCCCAACAGACACGCCGCTGGTCGATCTGACGCTGGGCGAGGTGCTGGACCTGCAATGTCTGCACCATGGGACGCAGGAGGCGCTGGTAATACCATGGACGGGAGCGAGATGGACGTACAACGAGCTGGACCACCAGAGCAGGTTGCTGGCCAAAGCGCTGCTGGGTATGGGCATTGGCGTGGGCGACCGTGTGGGCATCATGGCCGGCAACTGCGAGCAGTACGCCGCCGTCTTTTTCGCCGCGACGCGCATCGGCGCCATCCTCGTCATCCTCAACAACACATACACCCCGACTGAAGCTCAGTATGCCCTCGACTTCTCCGACTGCAAGGTGCTCTTCACCACCAAGCGTATCGGCCGCCTTGACAACGGCCCACTCATCTCCCGCCTCCTGGCCCAGACCGGCCGTGCCCTCAAAATTGTCGTCCTCCGCGGCGAGTCCAACAACCACACAACGTACCAGGACGTTCTCGCCAACGGCGCACGCATCAGCGCCGCCCGCCTCCACGCCGCCGAGCGCAAGGTGCTCCCGCACCTGGTGTGCAACCTCCAGTTCACCAGCGGCACCACCGGCCTCCCCAAGGCCGCCATGCTCACCCACCACAACATCATCAACAATGCCCGCTTCATCGGCGACCGCATGCGCCTCACACCATCTGACACACTCTGCTGTCCGCCACCCCTCTTCCACTGCTTCGGCCTCGTGCTCGGCCTGATGGCCGTCCTTACCCACGGCGCCAAGATCGTCTACCCGGCCGAGATCTTCGACGCCCTCGCCACCCTCGGCGCCATCATCGCCGAGCAATGCACCGCCTTGCACGGCGTCCCCGCCATGTTCGACACCCTCCTCTCCCTGCCCGAAGCCAAGTCCCTCTCCGCCGCCGACCTCCACCTCCGCACAGGCATCATCGCCGGCGCCCCCGTCCCCCGCCACCTGATGGAGCTCCTCATTTCTAAGCTCGGCATGACCGAATTCACTTCCTCGTACGGCCTCACCGAGGCGTCGCCAACCTGCTTCAACGCCTTCACCGATGACCCCGTCTCGGTGCGCCTCAGCACCGTCGGCACGCTGATGCCGCATGCACACGCAAAGATTGTCGACCGCGATGGGTGTGTCGTGCCGCTGGGACAGAAAGGCGAGCTGTGCATTGGCGGGTACCAACTGCAGGCGGGTTACTGGAACAATTCGGAGAAGACGGCCGAGGTGATGGTGCGCGATGCAAGCGGAGTGTTGTGGCTGCATACGGGTGACGAGGCGGTGTTTGACGAGCGGGGATACTGTTCCATCACAGGGCGGTTCAAGGATATCATCATCAGGGGTAAGTGTTCTTGGCTGGCTCTTGAGCTGAAAAGGGGGGAGGATTTTAGTTGTGTTGGTGTGCTAACGTCAAATAGGAGGCGAAAACATCTACCCGCTCGAGATTGAAGAGCGACTTGTCGCACACCCGGCCATTACCATGGCCGTCGTGGTCGGTCTGAAGGACACGCACTACGGCGAGGTAGTAGGTGCGTTTCTTAGGTTAGAAGACGGCCACAAGAGGCCCGAAAACAAGGACGTTGCCGAATGGGTGCGACGACAGCTCGGCCGGCATAAGGTGCCGTCCCACATCTTTTGGCTCGGCCACGATCGAGTGCCCGCAGCCGCGCCGCTGACGGGGAGCGGGAAGGTGCGCAAGTTCAAGATGGCCCAGCTCGGCAACCAGCTCCTCGAGCAGGCGAAGAGTAAATCGAAGCTGTGAATACCCATCAGAAAGAAAAAATGAAAGAGACGGGTCATTGAACCGCAAGTGGAGTATCAGATACATCTCTCTGAATTGAGGAAGGACAACCTGCTCTATTCTGCGAAGTAAGCTACAAGAACGAAGATCCAGGTCCAGCTGAACACAACGGTGTGATGCCAAACCTATCAGAACCAAAGTGGGAATACCACGGGGTTTTCACACCCTTTTCTGAAGAACGCCAACCCACAAAACATACAGATACAAAAAAAGAAATACCCAAACCGCGAAGTTTGCTCCTAGAAATCTTTGCGCCGCCTGTGAATTTCGTTTATATTACAGTGTTCAGCCAAACATACGCATCCCGAAGCATGCTTGATCTGCGGGGCGGAGCATTGGGATCCCGGATTCCGGGAGGGAGGGGAAGGTCGTCAAGGCCCTTCTCCGAGTCGCAATCCCAGCCTCCGGCAGCCTTGTGCGGCATGACACTGGCCCTCTTCGCGCGGGCGCTGGTTGCCAGTGAGACTTCGCTGCGGCTGAACACGGCGAGGGTGTTTCTGCGGTTGTCGCCCGGCCGGATCTTGGACGTGGTGGCGAATTGCTTGGGAAAGATGTAGGCCATGAGCGGTCGGTAGACGGGGATACACCCGCAGAGGATGGCCAGGTTAGCCTCGATAATTGTCCACATCATTGAGTCGACATTGAACGTGACGTCGACGCTGTTGAAGTCGAACATTTGCATGCGGATCACACCGGTAATAGTTGTGCTACGTACCGCAAGTCAGCCAAACGATATTCTTGGATTCAAGAAAGCAGTTTCAACTTACAATGCGCCGATGGCGAACACGACTGTGAGGGCGATCTTTTGACCGCTTGGGAGAGAAGATGCGTGGATTGGCTGGAAGGGGAGCCCAAGCATGACGATGTTCGTGATGATAGAGATCGCCGAGTTTGCGTACCAAAAGGCCTTGTAGTTGATGCAGGTACCCGAGACCGTAAGATCGAACGCACTCTCAACTGGAGCACATTGAGCGATACTTGTCACTGTAGTTGCAACCATGAACGATACAACGACGCCGAGCATCACGTAGCAGGCGATCTTGAACCAGTGGCTGACAAAACGGCGGAGATAAAAGAGAAGGATGGAGGCCTTGGTGGTGTTGATCGAGAGCTTGTAGAAGATATCGGCCACGAACACAAGCTATGCCCGTCTGTTAGCCAGCGCCCATCCAAGCCCGCTCCCAGAGCAACCCTTGAGCCGTACCTTGAGAACCTTCGACACATCCTGCACAGTTGCGAACTCGTTCAAGTGTTTGCCGTATCCGGAGGCGCACGCTGACATGACGATGGCCGACAAGATGAGAGAGAAAATCCACGACACGAAAAGAGTGCCATCGTCCCAGCTGAGGCCAGACCAGGACCTCACCTTCACACGGGCAAAGACTCGAGCACCAACAAAGAGAGGGGAAAGAACGAAGAAGGCGATGCAGGCCGCTTGAACCTGGGAGGCTCTGCTCTCACCGGGCAAGTTTTCTGACGCCATGTTGAGGATAGAGATCGTTGAACAAGAAGTTAGGACGGAAAAAACCACGCTTCCATCATCGACAAGAAACCAGAGCCGCGAGATGGGATGGTGCGGCAGCGGCCGTTATAATGAGAATGGGGATGCATGGCCCCTCGTCCCACATCGACGGGGATGGACTGGAGGAGGCAGGGGGTACGCCATGGCTTGCAGCTGAGCGCATGCGCCTGTCGGGGAGGATCGTCGACGCCCACGGCACGACTGGTTGTGGAAGTAACATCGGGACCCAGGAGGGCAACTGCGCAAGCCATTGTACACCGTACGAGGTCCAAGAAGAGCGAAGAGCTGACCGGGGCTGAACCCGAGCGGAATGTCCATGTCCAAGGAGCGTCGATCATTGCAGGATGACAATAATGCTGACGGTCTGATTGGCACCTGCTATCAGCAGACCCAGCAGGGGTACAGCCTCCGGGGGGAATGCAGATCTCCCACTGTGTAGGCAGAGAACGGCGCCTCGTGCGTTTCGAAAGACGCGCCTACGCATCCCCGTCCGGACATCACAAGCAATCACGGCGCTCGCAAGGGCACCCGCAGAGTTATGGGTGTCGTGAGCCACTTGTGGCGAGTACCGACAGGCTGCAATTGCCCACTGTCTTGGTGCCCAGCGATTCTCTTGACTGTGGATTGGTGATCGTGAGTCCTGCCAGTGTCAGGCTGTGAGCACCGCCCCGCCCCCGTCCATGGAAGCGTCCACTGCGCCAGAGTCCCACAGGTCTCGGGGCTTTTTGGTGGTTGTTTCATGTGCGGCAAGGAGGGTGTAGGCGCTGGAAACGCCTGCCGAGAAACGGGAGCCGGTCCTGCGCGGCACGGCAGCAATGCCATGGACTGCAATGATCACCGAGGCGGGTGCCGGGCGAGGGCCGGGACCTTTGTATATCTTGCGTTCATGCCCCGAAGGTCGAGTCGTTCCCCGCCTTCGCGCGCGAATGTTCGCCGACGATGTTCGTGTTCGTTGGTCGTGCCAATACGCCGACGCCGACCCAGAATGCCAGCGACTTTGGTAAAAGTTGGGGAAAGCCGTGCAAGGACGTGCATGGAAGCTGAGGCCTGTCCAGCAAGGGGGTGCGCGCCCCGCCGGCATCAAGCCGCACAGGGGTGGGTGCCCTGCTTCTTGTGGACGAGAACCCCTGGCAGGTCCCTGAGCACCGGGCGCCTCTCCAGGCAATTGGTCTGGCGGTTTGGACCGGGGGTCCACTCGGATTTGGCTGTAAGCTTCGGTCCCGGGCTCGCACCCTCGATGTCCGGTCAAGGGGGACGGATGCCTGAGACCAACCTGGACAACCGCACCAAGATGCAACCTCAACCTTGGGCATCCAATCTTGACAGTCGACCTATTCCACCCCGTCTGTCCTATTGCCTGTTTTTGCGGGCCTACTATTAATCCGGCATTCACTCAGCTTGGCTACGCGCCCCTCCCATCCGAGCGCCGCGGCGCGTCGCGTCCTCCCTGCAACGGGCGCGATCAGCCGGGGAGCCGCAACAGCCGCAGTCAGCTTTGAACCCAATCCGGTCAGCGGATGTCATCATTGATGCTGGCTGTCAATACATTGAATGCTCGTGCAACCAAACACCACATTTGCAGCAAAGCAGGTACACCAGATCCGACCCTCGCTTTTTCGTGAGATTGTTTGCTGCATTCTTGGCAGGTCTGGCAAAAAGATTGCACGAGCCGAAAAAAGCTATGGTCATGGTTCCTGACAGGTAATTTAAACAGGCGGAAATTTACGTTTCAAGATCTCTCCATGTCGAGATTTCTCCAGGAGCACTGCAGCAGCAAGCAGATCCGCAATACATTCCATTCACCCCTACCTATACTATGTATCCTCAGAAGAGCGCTCAGCTCGCAAAGCGGAAGTCCAATCTCTTGCTGCCCTTGTCGGCGGTGGTCTCAAGATACCGCTGCTTCTCCTCGACGTTCATGGCGTTCCAGATCTTATCGCAGCGCTTGTTGCGCCACACGTAGTACCCCTTGGCGAGCAGGCAGATGAAAATCTTCATGCTGGCGATGGCCACCAGATGTCGGTTGCCGCGACGGTACCCTGGGCGATCCTCGCCGCGGTATATATTTGAGTTCACGATGCCCTGGAGCTGCATCGTGATATTGCAGACGGCCGCTGAGACGGTACGTGTGCGGACTGTGCTGGAGTTGCGGCTACACCAGCCCACCTGCATGGGATGTGGCGACGGGTATGACAGCAACACCGTGACCAGCGCGTAGGACGCCGACTTGTTCAAACCTGAAGGGATCACAGCCAGCCCAATCACACACGGCAAGAGCGACAGCTCGACGAACACGCCTAGAAAAGCGCGCTGGTTGATCTTCTCCGAGAGGTACGTCAGGAGCAGCATGTTTATCGTCATCGTGATCTGGCACGGAATGCTCAAAAGCTTTGAGTCAAATGTGTCGAAGCCAAGCTGGCCTAGTGTCAAAATGAGATACTGATCTGGCGCGCCGGCAGGGATCGCGAAAGTGAGGCCGATGATGTAGATAGGCCAGAGATCGTAGTCGCAGAGGGATTCCCACAGCAGCTTGAAGTTTATGCCTGGCTGTTACGCATATCACTCTTGGTGTGTTGGAGACGGAACCATGATGAAGAAGGACTAGATTCCGATGATTAGAGTGAGAAGGCCTTTGAGGAGGAACAGCCATCGCTAACCCTTATAGCCATGGTATCTGTGCAGTCGTAACAGCCCATACGCCAGCGGCGGCGCAACGACGTCGGTGAGTCGATTCGCTATCCAGAACAGAGCCAGTCGGAAGGGAAGCTCAGTGCCTTAGAAGAAGTACGATATGTAGAGGATGACATCGGGGATAAAGCCGCCCTGGAGGGGCCCGATGAGGGCACGACAGACAAGGAAGGGCTGGCGCCCCTTGAGCCAGAACTGGCCGGCCGACATGATACTCCACAAGATCATCTGCGCGGGGATCCATCGGTCCCTGCTCTGCGTTAGTAACATTGGTCATTGAACGAGCTCAGGGGTGAGAATCCCGGCCCAATCTTCTTACTGATCAGCTGGCTGGGCAGCTCAGCCAGGAGAAACGAGAGTGGAAACACGGTATTGCCATAATTGAAGTCGTTGGTATCCAGGCCTATGTCCTCCACTTTGAGAGTATTGTCAGTCAACAATGACAGGTTACAGTCACTAACACGGGGAGAACATAGGCTTACAAAATTTATCCGTGTTGGCTTGACTCAGGTTTGACCGGTCGAGATCGAGAGCAAAGAAGGCAATGCAGGACCAAGCCGCTACCCTCCAGTCGATGCGGCAGATGAGTGGGAGCGCTTCGGCCCAAGTCCACTGGAAATATGGATCGAAACGATGCCAGTTCTCATACCTCTCGTTAGGTTCTTGCTGCTTGTTAGCCAGCGTAGATGGATTTCAGGGTATTCCGAAGAGAACGTCTCGTTATATCATAACCCGCACATTGCCCACACTCAGTTGCACTGGCAACCCTACGGCCAGGAGAGCAAGGCCTTGGGAACGGAGTGTTTATATATGTGATTATATCATAAGTGAGACGGAGTGTAAAGCGGGAGGAAATGTTCTGATTCTGGAAGTCTTAGGACTAGATGCTTATCTTACGAAAGTACTTTGCCAGTTTAGAGTTGTCAAAGACTGAGGGCTGCGTAGTAATGTTGTTAAGTTTCTTCTTAGATCTATCCCCTTCTGCCCGTAATTCTAAGAACTTCCCCTCCCATTATGTCCATATAATGGGGCTTCTCCCAGCGCAGTGCTTCCTCGCTTCGTTTTGCTCTGGAAGGCCCTTGCTCCCTACATGCTGTCCTGATTTGAACCATAGGAATACACTATCCTCCAGGGCACTTACAGATCCCTTTTCCAGGTAATTCTAACAACTTCCCCTTCCATTCTGTCCATATAATAGCGTTCCTCCCAGCACAGTGCTTCTTGGCTTCGTTTTGCTCCTTCGATTCCACCACGAGGTGGGCTGTGTGACAAGAGGCCATCGTGCCGTCGATGCGAGTACACTATATAACACGATCCAGATGACAAGTGGCCAGACTTGTTATCTGGCACACCTTTTGGTAGGCTGACGTAGTTGGGGTTTGTGTTCGATTGCTGAAGTCGTCACAAGTTGGATTAATACAATGGGGTTGGTGACAGAGATGAGACACCTGCACACTACCTCCACCTCCCCCCTCGGCCTCACACGCAGCTCCGTCCCCTCCTCCGCATACAAATCCGATCCCGCCCTAGCCCACGCCTTAACACCCTGGACCCTTCCCCCCCTTCTACTCCCTCCCGCCCCTCCCTCATCTCCCGGGACAATCGCCCCCCTCACAATCGCCAGGAGCCTGGCCCTCTCGACCGCCGCTGGGAGATTTCCGCCTTATAAGCAAGACTCACAAGTCGATGTCCTGCTTGTGGAATCTTTCTTTCTTTCTTTGCGGCTCCTTTGCCAGCTCGGGTTCTGCCCTCAACCACTGGAGCAATTTGAATATATCCGTTTTCGAGCCAATTCGGGAGCCTGCTGGGCAATCATGCATCCGGCTTCGTTGGATCTCCACACTGGGGTATCTCGATCCAGACTTGTCGCTATATCCATTAACTAGGCGTTGTAATGTGACTTGTGCATGTTCCGGGGGGATTTCTATAAAGGCTTGTAGGGTTTTTGATGGGAGCTTCAATGCTGCCTTTGACGTCGTACTACTAGGACCGGCCCGAGGGTTGTTGGCTAGATCCCAATGCAGTTAGGAGACTGAAATTTGGACTGGTGTCCTAGGGCAGCATACCAGGAAGGGGGACTGAGTTGTCTCCGTCTCGGACGGGGGGGGGAGCTGGGTTGCCTTTATCTCGGATGGCGAGCGCTTTCGGCGTGTCCAGCATGGCTAGTAGAGACAGCTGCCTCCGATGGGCGGCCAACAATTGTGGAATGGGGCTCTGATGGACGTCGTGCACTAGTTGTTTGGCTCGACGTGCACCGGGTCTGATGGATTCCGTTGCAGGGTACGCAATCCATCGACTCTGGCTAACACGCAGCAAGAACCTAACGAGAAGCATGAGAACCAGCACCGTTTTGATCCCGTATACCCAGATATCTCCAGATAGATGCCACCGTAATCCTATCACCACTCTATATACGTACCTCCCCTCTCATCGCCATCGGATTTTGTGCGCCGTCTTGATCGCCAACTGCCTATCTCCGGTTATGGCACACCTGAAACGACTACAAGCCAGTGATGCCACAAGGACTGCATCTCGCCTCATAGACTCTCGACGTCTGTTCGCATCTCTGGCACACACGGCAAGGAATCAGACAACAGACAGGACAGCATTCCATCTTGGCGGGATGGCATCAGTCTTCGTGGGGATGGGGAATCCGAGGTCTGGGCCTGCTTACCGGTCCCTAAGACGAAACTACATCGCCCGGCCCCCACCTAAGGCTGCTTGCTGTCTGACAACCTTTGTGATTCTCGAGGTCGTGCGCGATGTCTAACAAGACATGCCCAGCAACGTGCCCCGCAGGTGTTATTGATGGCGTAATGCAAGGGATCAATCTCGAGTCTCGATTGCTGGCCATACAGCGTGCCACTTGGCGTGGATAGCCCAACTGGACTGACGTGCGCCGAATGGTCATCGATCAATGGTCGTTGCTGCTGGAGATGTCAAAAGCCTTCTCAGGGTGTGAGTGCGCATATGCAGGTATGTATTATGAAATGGGTTGCATGGGCGTATTGCGTGTTTAAGGGAAGGCCACACCTGCCAGCGCTGACCAATGTGATCATAACCAAACATTGCATGACGCCGTAGCCATCAACATGAATACAAGGTATGGTTGGTATTCCATATCTGGTTTCCTAGCCACTAGAGCTTGTCTTTTTACCCATTTAATAATGCTGCCCATGGCATACAGAGTCACATACCAGTGTACTGTATGAGCCACCTTGATCCTCAACGCCGCCTACGTACAAAACAATACCTCCCTGGATATCATGGCTGCGTCGCCATACGTCCACCCTTGTTAACCGGCTGCCCCACCCTGAGCAAGAATCTCTCCTCATAAGGGTCCGAGTCACTACTGCTGTCGACATCCGCGTCTGAAGTATTAGGCTCCGATATTGTCGATTTTGATGCGCGACCTGATACCTTATCCCGAGCATGAGACAGTGATGGAGGCGATACAACAGATACATCCTCAACTGTGCTATCATCCATCGCCACGGCAGAGTCATTGCCAGGCTGGGGAGGCGGTGATAAAGGCTTCGAGAAGTCGAAGTCGGGGATCACCGGTTCGTCCAGGGCAACGGCGGTAGCAGATATCGGCGACTGGGTGCTCGACTGCATGTGTGTCTGGCTTCCTACGGCGCGCTTTAGCCGTGGCCTGAAAGCCGGTGTTTGGATCCCAGAGTGTCTCCAGGAAGCCATTTCCAAGCGCTCCTCTTCCTCCGATTGATCGTCTGTGAGGATATCATCGCTAAATCGAGAAAACCTCTTGGCTTGTGTAGACGAGAGCTGGAGGCTGCCACCAGAGCCCCTGCGCCGTCTCGGGGTTCGTTCGTCGCGGGGCGTCACATCACCAGAGGAATGCTGGTGTGATTGGCAGGTGAGGCGAAAGGTCATGTTAACACCGCTCTCAACGCTTGCCCCTCTGCTCAATCCCTTCCTTTTAGGTTGTATCTCTGATACCGAACCAAACCTCCGAAGGTTAACCTGACTCTTGCTAAAGACAACGCGCGCTCGCAGAGCGTGGACTGCGTGATCTAAGGCTAGCTCAATGGCACACCTGTCACGGACACGGCTGAGCTTCGGCCAAGTCGCCCTCTCGCCGATCAAGCAGTTGCGTTGCATAAATTCCGACGTAGGGTTTTTGAGGATCAGCGGGAGATCTTGAACAGCGATTTCGGGCAAAATGGTGATGTCGCCCGAGTACCTCTGGCTCAGGATACAACGAAGCTTGGTGAAAAGGTTTGGGAAGACGTTCATTTCGGTGAGGAACTGCAGCCTATGGAGTGCTTCATCCTTCGCCAGCGATGTGAGAGTGTATAGCCACTCCCCTTCATTTTGCGTCTTTTGCTGTTGCCGAAGACGACCCGGAGCGGTGGCAGGGTAGAGGCGGTCGTCCTTGGAGAGAAAGGGAACTACATGCGGGTTGACTTGGGAGACAATGAAGTGATTGACGTTGAACATCTCTGCCAGGCGCGTCATGGGTAAATCGTTATCCACGGAGCCGTCGATCCACCGTTGAGGTGTGGGATTCCACGGTACGTGGGCTCCGGTTGCTGGGTCCTTGACCAGCAGCGGTGCTGCCTGGAAAATGAGTGGGACGGAGCAGGATGCGGCTACGGCTGACCAAATCATAACGTTGGGGGCCGTAACGTAGTTGAGCAATCGTGGGAGTTCGTAGATCGAGGCCGAAGAGACACAGATGTTGCATATCCTTCGCGTCCGATTGTAGGCTTCTTGGAAAGTGAGATCGCCAAGCCAGTGGCGCATCACGCGTGTCAGATTCGAAATATCGGCCCAATTTCCTTCTGTCAAGAGCCGTCGAATGTGATCAGACAGACCCTCGTTCTGGCCCTCAAACACGCCTAGATCACCGTAGGGAAAACGAGCGATGAGGTCTGGAACTTCGTCGTCCTTCCTTGTACACAAGACCGAGCATACAATGGACCCGGCCGAGGCCCCCGAAATGATCCGTGGAAGAAGCTTAGACTCGTAAAGGGCTTTGAGTACACCGATGTGTGACATGCCGAATGTGGCGCCTCCGCTTAAGAGGAGGGCGCTTCGCCCAAAGCTTTGCCTCGCACACAGTACCTCCTCCAGCAGATCTTTAGGCTCCAAGCCAGTCGGGAGGGCATACGCGCTTTTCTCCACTACCGAATCGATTGCCTTGATGGCCGAATCGACATACCGCTCGATCAAACCCTTGGTCCCGATGTAAGAGTGGCGGTAAAGATCGATGTTTCCCATACCCCCCAACTCGCGGGACAAGGCAGTCCGTATGAGATGTATCATCGTCCTGATATCGCAGTTCGTCCGAGCGGCGTCCAACTCGCGCAGCCTTGCCTCGATCAGCTCAGGATGGTAGTCACCCGTCGAAGGGTCTAGTTTCCACTCATCGTTTCCTTCGAGCTGGTCGAGTTCTTTAGCCGCTGATTCCCATTCTTCCAAGCTGGTGGCCTATGATCAAATATCAAAAGGAGCTCAGTAAGACTATTATGGCGACCCGGCTTACGTTTTGCATACGAGCAGCCAGAATCTGCATTCTCTCTTCCACTCTCGCCTTTTCCTCGCGCTCCGACTCGGTAAGACCATCGCGCCATGACAGGACACGATTTCCGGTATCTCGAAGGATCTTAGCCAGTGGGTGAAAAGTGACATGCTTCCGCGACTTTGGCGTTGTCTTGCCGCCCAGCGGCGCAAAGTGAGCTGGTGTCTTCAGTTGGCCATCGCCAGCGGCGGTCACGCGAATGGCGGGAGGGCCCTGGACGAGAAGGTCGTTCATGGTGCGGGCAACCGGTAGAAAGGAGACGGAAGCAGCGCGCGCTGGGCGCTCTCAAGGGTGGGTGCGGCCACTCCTGTTGAGAAGGCGTTGTGGCTCGAACCAGCGGACGCGTTTGGCTGCAGGGCGCGGAATAAACTCGTCGAAATTAAGCTTGTTGCGCCCCCGGCGTGAGGGAAACCATGCAGACGCAGTGGTTTCATGTCAGACGGAAGGGAAGGGCGCAACAACACACGTGTCTCGGCATGTCGACCTTCAAGTCTGAAGAATGACACCTGACAGACAGCAGCGGCGACACCCCATCGGCAGGGGTATTTGGTGGGGCACGTGGGGCAACTGGGGCAGATGATCGATTGCCGGCGTTGGCAGTGGCTGGAAGCTTGAACAAAGGGAACGTGGGGTGATGTGGGGCGTGGAGGCTGGCACCTGTTGCAGGCATACGACACTGAAAATGCCCGTATCCAACATCCGCGCCTTCGTCCAATCAATGAGACGTGGCTAGACAGATCTTGAGGAGGCTGGATCCGGCCGTGACAGCGAGATTCAGGATGGAGACTTCAACACCTGCCATTCACGAACACCGAGGATACGGCCGATCTTGAATCAGCCAACAATGACACCGAGGCCACTGCGATCAAACCATCATGTGTGTAAACTCGAAGCCTTAGTTTGGGTACGAGTCAAGCTCAATCGGGGAAGAAACAAGTTATATCGATGGAGCAATAAGCTCATTCACAGCGCCGACTCGGGGCTGTCAGACAGTAACGAATGTTCTTCCTTCTGAAGTCACAGAGTCACCCAGTCTTCACATGCCACTCGGCCGGCACAATACCAGCCCTGTTCAAACGAAGGACGTATAGCGGGCAGCATGTAAGCGAGGCGGATCATCAGCAACATGCCAGCAATTGCTTGGACGAATGACCCCGCCGAGCCCGCCCAACATTGAGGCGGAAGGGAAATCAGATGTCGTTGTCAAAACCGGCGCACCGGTGTCTTTCGTACCAGCCGAAAAGGATCATTTGGAAGTTGCGAATTCCACGGGCATTGAGAAGCATCAGCGCACATCACATGCGGACTCGGGTAAATATTGAGAGTTGGCATACATCACTACGTGATTCGGCAACTGGGGCCCCACAACAACCTCGGACCCCCGCATCAGCTTGGTACCGATGCCGAGAATTTCGTCGCATTCGCGATGCAGAGCGTATGCTGATCGGCTTTTACCTTGCCGCAGCCAACGGGACTCCCATCCCCATGTCCCTCCCGGATATGGCAGACCTGGAGCACTCACCAGCGATGCTTCCGGAGCCCACCTTGACACTTACGCTGCCAAGTCTTCATGATGGTCTCGCGTTGGATTGTCGCGTCTACCACCCGCAGTCCCTCACCGCATCACTCAAGGCCCCGTCCTGGCAAAAACATGCCGCCATAGTCGCCCATCCCTACGCGCCACTTGGAGGATGCTACGACGATCCCGTCGTCGAGATCGTAGCTGGGACGCTGCTGCGACTCGGCTTCCTGGTCAGCACATTCAACTTTAGGTTCGATCCATGCGCTGCGTACAAACGTTAGTCCCGCAACTAACCTGGCTCTCGCGATAGAGGTGCACATGGCTCCGCGGGCCGAACCTCTTGGACAGCCAAAGCCGAAAGCGCCGACTACATGTCCGTCGTTGGCTTCATTTCGCACTATGTCCACTACCTCGATCCATTTCGCTCGGCCATTCGCCAGGAACCGATATCACCAACGAGTGAGCCGGCCGTCTATGTAGCCGACTCGACCACGTCGATGATGGCTACCCCAATACTGTTGCTCAGCGGCTACTCGTACGGCGCCATGGTCACGACTAACCTCGCATCTCTCGAGACCGTCCTTGCGCCATTCGATACGCCCGCCTGCGGGTCTCCCGCAGCCGAAATCAGATTGCGCGCGCAGCACTTGGCTGAGACACAGAATACCATATTGGCAGGCGCGAGGGCCGCAGCTATCGACCGTCATAATGGGCGATCCGTTCGAAAGTCTCTCGGTCTGCGTATTGGTGGGGATGAGGAGAACCGCAAGAGTCATGACTCGAGGCGATCCATCTCCTCCGACCTGGAAGAGCGGCTGCACAAAGGCGTGGCAGAGCTTATGACGAAGGCCCGGAAGGCACATAGGAAACAGATTCTGAGCGAGGAGGACCACGGCAGCCAGGCAGACTCCAGCGACGCGCGAAAGCAGGTGTCAGCTCCTGAGCATCTGCTTCCGATTTCGAATCGCACGAGCCATCGCCCAGCTTATCTCCTTATCTCACCCTTGCAGGGAGTAGTAACGAATCTTGCTACTATGTCTTTCCCGTCACCCCTCTCAAGCCTGTCTAGGAGGGTACCGACTCGGAGCTTTTCCTGGTCTGGTAGAGGAGGCCCAGAGACAAGCACCGGGGAAGATACCAAGCTGAAGCAGCTTCTAACAACCAACGCTGAGCAGAAGTTAGTTTCGCATCCCACTCTGGCCATTTACGGTGATCGTGACTCCTTCGTGGCGGCTCGAAAGTTACGCGAATGGGCATCTCGGCTAGAAGGCATGCCTAGCTCCAAGTTCCGAGCCCACGAGGTTTCCGGTGCGGGGCACTTTTGGGTCCAGGGGAACGCCGCAGTGACAATGAGGGATGCAGTCGGGGTTTTTGCTGAGGGTCTGCTGACCAACTACGAAACATGATACCTAAGGAGGCGTAAGTTCATCAAGGTTCAAAGACAGTTCTGATGTGGCCTTGCCAAACCAACACAATGACACGAACGACACAAGACGCCGTTTATTTTGGAGCCTTAGGTAGTCTAAAAGTCACTCAAGGCAGCCACTCTGTTTTGCTCTGCCGCTTTCGTCACGGAGAGATACCGCGCACTCAGGTCCCAACCGTGCGGAACGCCCGGGTACAGATGGAACTCCACCTCGACATTCGCTGCGGCCAACCTTGCAGCGTATGACACATCCTCGTCCCGGAACAGATCAAGCCCTCCGACATCAATGAAGGTTCTCGGCAGTCCCGACAAGTCCGTCGCCCTTGCCGGAGCAGCGTATGGCGACACATTCGACCTGTCCGACCCTAGATAGCAGTCCCAACCGATCTCGTTTCTCAGTACCGTCCATGTTAGAAATGGCCAGAGCGGGTTCTCCGGGCCGAATGTAGTGCGGTCATCCAGCATGGGATAGATGAGCACCTGCTTTGCGAGGGGTGGGGCCAGTTTTCTGTCACGCGCCATGAGAGTTACGCCGGCTGCGATACCTCCACCGGCACTGACGCCACATATACCGATCCGGGCCGGGTCGACATTGTGTTCCTGAGCATGGGACTGCAGCCACTCCAGTGCGGCGTACACATCCTCCACTGGTGTCGGGAAGGGGAACTCGGGCGCTAGCCTGTACCCGACGGAGAAGATGGTTACTCCTGCCTCGGCGGCGTAGTACAGGGCGTTTGGCTTGAAGAGGGCGACGCTCCCCGAGACCATGCCGCCCCCATGCAGAAAGATTACGGCGCGCTGAGGGGTCGTCTGCTCCTTGACCGCTGGTGGAGTGAAGCGGTAGATAGGAAGTTGGGTGCCGTCCTTCGCGGTGAAGTGAAAGGTTTCCTCTTCCACATTGGTGGGGGCGGGGAACAGGCTGGCGAACATGCCAATGATGGCATCGTTTGTTTTGCGGAGATCGTAGACATCTTTTGGTGGTGGAGGTGCAGTCGCCCGGGCGCCGCGAAGAAGCTCAAGGAGCTCAGGGTCGTAACGGAGGACCATGGCTTTAGTTCCTTAGACAGTGACAATGGCAATTTGATTGATACCCTCAGACATCAACTGATAAAGAAAAGGATGATTATGGCGAAGAAACTGGGCTTGTATGCGGATCTGTCCATAATAAACAAAACACGGCGTGTTATTATGTCGGATTGCGAACATGGGGTTATGGTAACACCAGAGCGGGGTACGTACCCCCCACCCGTGCCGTCGCGACTGCCTGCGGGAAAAATATGCCGCGTGGCTGGAAATACCAGAACGTAAAAAGGGGACCTACACGCGCCAACAGTGACCGATATGTTGGAAAAATCGGCCCGGTGTAACCTAGCCAGTGTTAATGCGGTGTGTAGGGTAATGCCAATCGGCGGAGCACCGGGCTTCTAACTACACAGAAAGCGCGGCGGGACAGTAATGGAAGTCATTTGTCAGCCACTCCTTACTGAGAAGAGAAGTCCGTCTTTACCCACTTCATAATCAGGCTAGGCTCAGAGTTGACACATGGCATAGCGAACGCCTTGGCCTTAAGCCAGCAAAGGAGATACCTTCTTGGAATATTGAGATTGCCTGAGATAAGATTAAGCATTACTTATAGGTAAGAATATTTTTCAGGGAGGCTCTGCATTCCAGATCCCCTAGCAATTACGCTAAGTTACTTCCTCGGCTTTCACCCCCTTTCTCTGATTAAAAGAAAGCTACACTTATAATACCATATTGAAGCCAAAGCTCTTTAGCCTTCACTTACTAAGACCGTGTAAGCTAGCAAGCCTGTATAGCAGCTTAGTAGCTAGAAAATTAACAAATATAAGTGTTTTCGGACTGGGAGATAGCTTATAATAAAGACAGCTATATCTAGTCTTACCAGTAACAAGACACTTTTAGGTCTAGTTAAGGGGACCTTTTCTTTTAGCCTAAGTACCCTATACTAGGTACTCTGTAGTGTGGTTACGTACCCTGAAACCACCAGCTGAATCTTCTAGAAGTTTAGAGGGTTTCAGAGAATTCTAACCCACTCCAGGGCCCCTTAGGGCCCCTGGAGCACTCTGAACCGTCTAGAATTCAGGAGGGTGGAACCTCTTAAATCCAATAGAGCTACTGCCCTACAGAATGAATTAGAACATCATAGTAGCCACGTTAGCTACTACGTTAACAGAACTATATAGAATAGTTTAGAACAGTACTATCTATTATTATATTAGTTAGTTTCACTTTATTAAAGGCTTTAGAATTTTTCTAGAGCCTCTTACAGCTTATAACTGGCCCTCTCCTCTCTTATATCTAATTCTAGTTAAGCAAGCAAATCTATTTAATTCTAGTCATTACATAAAGCACTGCCTTCCAGATCCTTTTATTCTATAGTGTTAAGATTCACTGTAATAACCTTTCATATAGTAGCACTACCCTATAATACGGCCGTTATTTGCTTCTTAAAGTGCTTATAACACTATAGCCAGCTTGAACTAATATTGCACTTCTTCTTTTAAGCTACAGTATTACAACCTGCACCTAATATAGGCCTTAAAAGGACTGGCGCAGGTTAAGACAGAACGTATAGCAGGACACTAAAGACTAAGGAGCGTTCTAAAGACAGTTTATTAAGCTAGCACTTTTAGACGGGGGTTTAATATTACTGTAAGTCGCTGTCACTATAATGCATAGAGGTAAGTCTGAACAGTAAGATATAAATGAATAATTAAATACTAGCGTAAGGAACTGGAAGTCCCTTACGGCTATCGTGGTTATAATAATGTCTATTTATACTAGCTAACTGAGAGGTACCTTATACCTTGCTTAGTTTATTATACTTAGTGATATATTACGTAGTTATAGCTAAGTAGTTAACTAAATAGTACTTAGTGTTAACAGTTCCTGTAAGCTACTAAGCTCTTTCTTACTAGTTATAGGGGCTTCAAGTCTTTACACCCCTAGCCCAATAAACAGAACAGTACACACTATCCTCCTACACTATTCTTTCTATAAGGGATCTGTTAAGCTGCCCTGGATTAAGTAACGGCTTATAAAGTCGTTATATATAGCTGTTATATTATAACTTTATAAGTTTCTAAAGTTTAATAATATTAAAACTAAAAACTCTTTCTTACATTTAAAAACGCCTTCTTATATTATAAAAAGACTTTTTACATTTATATTAAACTTTAAGAACTTATAAAGCTATAACAAAGTAGCTGTAGCTTAGAAGACAAAGTGCGTACTAGTCTAAACTATACGACAGTGCTGTAAGTACTATAAGAAGTAAATAATAACTTATATTACAAAGTAGCTAAACTTAGAAATAAATAAATATATATAAATTATTAATACGAAGTACATTTTAAGAAGTAAGTAATAGTAATTTGCAATTCCAGGGCGCCTTACAGGGGTGTTGGTTGTTGGCTGATGTGGCTGCGTTGCAGGGTACGCAAGAGGAGATGGGAGCGTAAAGGCACATATATGGCCATTACACTTGGTTTTGTTTAATGG
>Ga0247758_1000106_pt1 | contig 63843 bp, 52 predicted proteins | sample UWRJL156409C4_FD_180950 | JGI IMG/M metagenome (GOLD analysis project Ga0247758, IMG submission 180950) | Plant litter microbial communities from Arlington Agricultural Research Station in Wisconsin, United States - UWRJ-L156-409C-4 | ecosystem: Environmental > Terrestrial > Plant litter >... | reverse complement strand
CCACCCTCGCCCTGGCCATCCCCATCAGCACCAGAAACACCACCATCGACGCCCGGAACTCCACCGGGATCGTCCACAGGTGCACATCCATGCCCGTACTGCCGCCGTATTCGTCCCAGTCCCACACGTGCACGAACTTCCACATCGCCCACGCCCAATCCACCAGCTGCTCGCGCGTGGTGTCGAGCCGGTCGTAGTGGATCTCTTGGACGTTGCGGATATAGGTGGAGTTGTATGCGAACTCGCGGTTCCATTCGTACGCGCCAACGCGCAGGAGGAGGACGATGAGGAGGGTAGAGACCACGCAGGGCAGGAAGAGGCGGATGCCGCGGCGGAAGATGAGGGAGGAGAGGGTGCTGGTGAATTCGGAGGGGGAGCGGGACCGGATGAGGCGGATGGGCTTGAGGGAGAGGGCGTAGCCGGAGACGACGAAGAAGAGGCATACCATGGGGGGGCCAGAGTAGAGGGGGCGGAGGAAGGGGAGGGCGAGGAGGTGGGTGTGGGAAGAGTGGTAGCCGTAGCCGGGGGCGATGATGAAGCATGCTGTGGGGTGTTAGTTGAGAGTTTGTCTAGGTATACAGGGGGATGGGATGGAGGGTGGTGAGGGCGTTGTGAGACCGAGATGTACAGGGCAGTGATGAGGATAAAAGGGGTTAGGACGGGAGTTTAACATACTGTAGGTGTAGTGACAGATAAACACCACCAGGGCGGCGATGCCGCGGACGCCATCAAGATAGGCCGTCGGGGACAGCGTTGGTGGCCGGTGGTTGCTCGGGGAGGGGTGGAGGACGCTCGGGAGGAGGAAGAGTGTTGTTCGGAGGAGGAGTGCGCGGGCTCGGCGGGCCAGCGAGGGCGGGAAGCGCGAGGCGAGGTCAGCGCGGCCGGCGTCGCTTTCGATGTCCGAGGGGGATTTCTCGTCGAGGAGGGTGATGGACTCCTCGAAGCTGAGGGTGTGGGCCGAGTCGGCGTGGTTGTTCATCGTGACGGCTGGGGTTGTTCCCGTCGGGTGGTGGTGAGGGCGAGTCAGGGGCCAGGTGACTGGTAAGCGCTCTCGAACGATGGAAGAACCCAGATAGGTCGATGACGACGCGGGAGTGAGAGTGGTAGCAAACAATCCAGACAGACTCCAGTCACAACCGCTGCGGCCCGCGAAGCTTACAATCCCGCTCACTGCGTCTCGATATCGCCATTCGCAAACCCACAACAAATTCCAAGACTAGAGCAACGTCGACCCGAAATCCCAACATCGAAGAGAGGAAAGAAATCCACCGTCCAAAGAGCGGGGACCAGCGAGATGTATCCCGTCCTCCATCCCAACGCGAGACGCGGGCGCCGAGCCCCAGCCATCTGACCCGGTCAGGCACGGGCATGAATCCAATCCATCCCGACTCATCACCACCTACGTGTGAGCCACTCGGGGTAGGTCTTGGGCTTTCTAATCATCCCACTAAGGGTAGCGCGAGGCAGGCAATGCGTTTGCTGCATGTGAGTTCTGCAGGGACTGGACCGATTCAAAGCGAGATGCTTTGTTGTCTCCGCGGCCGTCTGCGAGGGAAAAGGCAAGGGGATATCAAGATGCCTCCCCGTTCTGCTTGATATCACCACGTTCTCGAGAGGCGTTCCTCGACCCACGAATCCGTCCTCCCTCTTGCGAACTATTGTTATCCGCGGCCTGGAGCTCTCCTCTTTGTCAGTCAGATATGTTAGTGCTAAAGAATCAGTAAAATGGTCTGTAATTATTAATAACTAGCCCCTAACCCGGCAGACTAGGTGCCACGCAGCCAGCACTAACACCGAACCTTATCTGCGCCGGTGTGAAGTCTAGGTCAATTCCGGCTATTTCATGTATCGTAAAGTGGTGTGCCTTTTGTTCATTCATCCCCCCTTTGCCTCCCATTTCCCTATATGCACAATCATACCCAAACGCCAAACACCCTCGCCAACCCCAACCCTGTATCATTTCTCTAGGCCTCTAATCCGAAAGCCAGTCCAAAAAGTCGGGCGCGAAGTAGCTGACAACGATAGTGGCCCCCGCCCGGAGGATACCCTCGGTGCTCTCAAATGCCATGGCCTTGAGGTCGAACACGCCGGCCTTGGCGCCAGCGTGGATCATGGCAAACTCGCCGCTGACTTGGTATGCCGCGATGGGGAGGTCCTTCCCGAGCTCCTTGGCATCGCTGATAATGTCCAAGTACTGGCCCGCCGGCTTGACCATGATGATGTCAGCTCCCTCGTTGATATCGCGAACAATCGCGCGGCGAGCCAAGCCCCGCCCGCCAGGCGGCAGCTGGTAGCACCTCCGGTCGCCAAACGAGGGTACCGAGCCGGCGGCATCCCGGAAGGGGCCGTACAGGCACCCAGAGAACTTGGCGGCATAGGACATTAGCGTGACATTGTGCGCGATGCCCTCTTCGATCAGCTTGAGCTTGATGGCGCGGATGCGGCCGTCGTTCATGTCTGATGGCGCAACGCAGTGCGCGCCGGCACGGGCGTAGGCGATGGCAACGTCGGAGATGCGGTCAACTGACAGCTGGTTGTTTAGGCTACCGTCATCGCGCAGGATGCCGCAGTGACCATGGGAGGTATACTCGCACAGGCAGACGTCGGCGCAGATGTAGAGGTGGGGGAATCGCTGGCGCAAGGCGCGGATGGCGCTGATGACGGGCCCTTCCGGGTCGTCGGCCGAAGTGCCAAGAGCGTCCTTGCTCCCTGGTCGGAGCGGGACGCCGAACAGCATGACGGCGCGGAGCCCCTTGTTGACGAGCGGTTCGAGGAAAGGAATGACCTTGTTGAGGCCGCGGCGGCATTGGCCGGGCAGGGAAGGGACGAGCACCTCCTCGTCATCCTGGTCGGAGATGAACAGAGGGTAGATGAGCATCGACTGGGCATGCGCTGTTAGCAAGAGTCACCGTAAGCATGTGTGGCCTGCTCACCTTGGTAAGTTGACGCTCAGCCTGCCACGAGCGCGCAAGCGGGTGGCTGTAGCCGCTGTGCAGTTGGCTGGAGATGTCGCCCGCGATGCTCACGCTTGTGGCGGCGGTGCTGGTGTAGGACATGGCGCGCGAGATGTGCGAAGTCCGGGAGGCGCGATCGTCCATGGCAGAGGTGATGGTCGAGACGGATGCGTCGCCCCGTCGCCGCGGGGCATTCCCGTCGCGGAGGGAAAGGTCCTGGACGAGGCTCGAGAATGACATTTTGGCGATTGTCCCTCAAGGTTTTCGATTTGATCGGGCGTGGCGGGGTTGTGCGTTCGACCAGGGAAAGTCAATTGTCGGCAATCCAGACGGTCGGATTCGCCACGTAGGTACGGAGTTGTCACACAGGGATTGGCTTGGCCGCTGTCGTCTGGTTCGTTTTATTTTGTCGAGGCTGATGTGCGTTCCGGCGGCGGATGTCCGGAGGACAACGAGGCGGTCGGCTGGATATTTCGGTGTCAGGGCGTATTCGCCTTCGGGGGTAAAAAGCGTTCGTGGTGTTTCCGACATGTCCCTTCCCTTGCTTGGCCTCGGCATTCGGAGGGGTCCCTCCATTCCCTTTTGGACGGACTTGGCTGCGATTCGCCAATTGAAGCACTGGGATTTCTAACCCCTGAGTGGGCCCGCTGAGGTAATCGCGTTGTCCACTGTCAGCCCCTCAACACCATGTCGTGCAGGCCTCGACTCAGCATCCTCCCACGCCGCCCCGGATGGCCACAGCAGTTCGCCATGAACCCGCTCTGTTTTCTGGGTCCTCCATTCATTGAAATGCGATGAAGCAGAGGCTCAAATTTCTATTACAGGCCGAAAAACTCGTCTACCAACCTCTGAGACCTGGCCCGTTTGCTGCCGTGTCGAAGTCGTTCTACGGCACGTCCCGCGTGCTGGAGAGCATGCCGTCCTTCGAGCTCCAAGACGTTTCTTTTTCTCTTTCAGGAAGACATGCCGTCTAAGGTATGTGACTTTTGTTCTTGCCCTCAGCATGCAGTCTCGCAGCCTGCGAGGTTTCTTGCCGCTTGTCTACCTACCACTGTCGCTCGTATTACCACCCTTACGGCGTATCTGCTTCTCGGCAATTCGCCCACAGTCTTGCGTTGTCGGATCTCGAAGCCGCCCGAGTATCTTTGCTCTACCTACATCCCTCCATACTTACCATTTTGCGACTTAGTGGAAGAGATGGATGAGTCTCTTCTACTGAGGGTTGGCCCTTATCTTTATCTGTCCATACTTAGAAGTCCCTGTCAAGCTTGCCTGCGGTCTACGCGGCGTCCATCAGCTTTCAGCCCCTGGCCCGGCGGTGCCTTCTGTTTTCAGACATTGGTAACGGTGAAGTCGCTGGAACAGTATCTACTCCGTACCTACATTGGATCCGAACACAGTTGGTAGCCTGACGCTTGATATTTCCCTAGAGTCGGTGCCCCTATGCACTAGCTGTCATTCCGAGGAGCAGGTCAGCTTCAGCGTGTCACTTGATGACGGCGGGCTGCAACCAGAGCACCTCCAACGCAGACCTTTCACCACGCCCACTCGCCATGCTATCACCTGCTTGCCCCGTAGTCAACAGTGTCTCACGCCTGCTTTTCTTGAGATTATCTTTTGTTCAGTCTGAGTTCGAATCTCTGCTATTTTCTTTTCCATCGCATCCTCTTGTTGCCTCTTGAGGCAGCACCAGCGATGCTCGCGCCCCTATCCATTGTCGCGCGCACTGTCTTGACGCCAAGGCGCTGATGGAACGCCCCGAGCCTAGGGCGCCTTCAACCGAGATCAGAGATCCAAGTCCAAGCGCAGCAATCAGAAGCTTGACCTCGGACGTTATCCTCAAAATAGGCCGTATCCCACGCGCGCCAATCAGAGCGCCCACATCGTGCTGCCACCCCGGTTTCTCACTACGGATTAGCTGCCGGATGTTACCACAGAAGCATGCACGTGGCGCGGAGCGATCGAGATTTGTGGCGTCGGAATCAACGACACACACAGGATGCGAGGAACGGGAGAAACGCTGCGGGAGCGCGGGGGTCGCGAACTCTCGAGTTTGAGCAGGCGAGTTGGCACACATTGCGATGGCACATCGGTTTGTCACGGCTGGTTTGGCAAACGATAACAAAATCCATTAAACACCTCGTGCTTGCTACACTGGGACTAACTCCTGAACCCCCCGCAAGACATAAAAGATCATGATGGTTCATCACAAATAAGCATAGCAGAACGGCCCATCGGTGGTGCTCAACAGGTCCTTGATCGGCTTGGGCTGACCGAAGGTGCTGCCGGCGTAGTCGAAGCCGATGAGGTCCTCAAGCGTGGTCTGAGCGCTGGGCGGGTTGTTCAGGAAAGTGCGCGTGCCAGCAATGGCGCCGGGGCCCTTGGTACGCTGGATGGGGTTCAGCTGCTGCCAAATCCACCAGACGCGGTCAATCATGGCGTGGTGAAGATAGAAGGCCGGGTCGCCGGGGGACACGAAGAAATCACGGCCGGGGTCGCCACCGAGAGAGAAGTGACCACCACCATGGATACCGATATCGGGTGTGCCGGGGATGCCCTGGAGCTTCATCTGGAAGTCGGCAATGTTCTGAGGAGGGATGATGGTGTTCAGGATGGACGAGCCGTTCGCGAACATGCGGTTGATCTTCGTCGTCAAGTCGCGCTTGAAGCAGCGAGGATTGTAGGCGTTGGGGCCGGCGGGGTTCGAGAAGATAACACCGCCGGGGTAGTCGAGGGCGACCGGGCCGAGGTTGATCGACAGGTCCTTGAAGGGACCCGAAGTCACGCAGCCGCCTCCCGTGCCGGGGGGCAGGTAAATAGGCGGGAGGCCAGCGCTGACGCCGAGGATCAGGTCAGGCTGGTTGGGGATGGGAACACCATTGCCAGACAGGGAGGTGGCGCTACCATCAAAGATGGGAGAGTTCTCGAGACCAGTGATGGCGGTGAGGCCCCAGTTCCAGTACGGCTGGGTTCCCTGGTAGCCGCACTCCTCCTGGAGAGCCCGCTCGTAGACCCAGGTGTAGTACCTGTGCCACACGAGGAAGTTGCCCGTGTAGTGGATGGACATGGTCTGGTTGATGTGGGTGGCGACGAAGTCATCGAAGCGGGTCTTCGCGCCGGGAACAAGCGAACCCGGGGTCAGGGCCGGCTTGGACTGCAGGCACTTGACGGCCGCGATGTACGACTTCTTCTGGTTAGAAGACAAGGTGCCCCTAGAAACGAACCACGGTCAGCCTTTGGGTCACGGCGCTGGCGGTAGTGAGATGACGTACCACTCCCTGCGGATCTTGAGGTTGAGAAGGGTGCAGGAGCCGGGAAGCGTGCGCTTCTTCTCAGAGGCGATGAGCTCTTCCTCAACCTGCGCGAAGGTTGCATTACCAAGCTCCGCGAGCTGGTCGAGGGCAGCCAGAGGGTCGGTAGGAACGACGGTCTCCGGCGCGGTCTCCTGGGGGGCAGGCACCGCCATGACCGCCGAAGCGGCCTGGAGGGCGAGGAGGACAAGGTTCCCAGTACGCATCTTGACGTTTGAACGAATGTATCGGGTGGGATAAACGACACGTGGGAATTAACCGTAGTGAGGAACCAGAAACCGAATTCTTGTGGACGAGGCGGCCTTCAAATAAGAAGCGGGAGGCCCAGGCCGATCCCGGGCCAGGCCCATACCATCGATGGTGGACCGAGGGGTCGTCTCCCACGGTCGACGGTCGGCAACGTAGCCCGAGCCCGGGCACCTGGCAGAATTGCGAATCCCTCCACCAGTTCGCGCACGGTTCTGGTCTCCAGACTATTAGACGCTATTGCCAGATTGTTGTCCATGCGCATATGCAGGCCAGAGGGAAGAATGAGAGGGGATGAGAGGCAGCTTGCTAGCAACCTGCCAACCTGGGAGTCTGCAGGTGTCAGGTGGGCTGGCGAATGTGGCGATGGGTTGCAGCTCCCTGGGTTCCACTGCCGGACCGGATTTATTGCGAACAGCTTGCCTATATGGTATAGCGCGCAATACTACCTAACATGCAGCCAGGTCGGCTATCTTATTACCACGCAGTGTACGGAAGGCGTCGAGGCCAAGCGGCGGGGGCTAGCGCTTATACCCCGAGCCGTGAGCACGTCTCGCACGTTTTACCTGGGTGAGTATGTCAGCCACATTTGGAGTACTGCATACAAATTATCCATGCCATCCATGCCCTGGCCTCATGGGCATCGCATCCTCCTCCCAGGCGTTTGTACAACTAACGTTAGTGTCGTCTAAGCGCACCACGTGGCGAATGCCAGCGGTAATTGGCTTTCAGCATCGCCCATGCAGGAGAAAGGGTGGGCAAATCCCCGAGCCTCCTGTCACAACCTCGACGGCGTTAGTAACCCGTAGGGGTGCCCCTCGCCGGGGCGCGGGGAGTATTTAATTAGATTTCCTACCTGACTTTCCGAGGTAACAACGCCGTGTGCCAAGTCCAGCTTGGTGCTTGTTCTTTTTCGCCTCTTCGGGGACGGTGGGTACACACTACTGCTTGTCACCGAAAACGTCGTTCAGGGCTCAAAGTCCCTTTGCTTGGGCCGGCTTGGCCGAGACGAATTGGGAGCAGCGTTGGATGGCGCGAAGCTTAGCGCGGAGAGATATCGTGGCTACTGCGTAGGCTGCCCGGGGTTATGGCAACGACTGGCTGGGGACCTGGGAGTTGGTAACCACTGACATATCCCTCCGTTGGTCGTGCCGAGTACTTCCGGACCCCTCGCCACGAGATGGTACCCTGATGCCGCCCCTCGCGGGGAACCTGTTGCGACGTACCTGCGACGCCCCCCGCTGGCCGCTGGAGAGGGGTGGATGCCGCCATGCCGGTGTTGCAATGCTGCACTGGGCAGATGGAGGCGGGAGGAGGAGTAAAGCGGGGAGAGAATAGGGGCATCGTGAGTTCACCTCACCTTACCTTGTCTCACTTGGCGGGTAACCAACTGACAGGTAGGTAGGTATTGTAATGCGTAGACAAGTCAATGCCCCGTTGACACCATCCCTTATTCACGCCCATCCTACCCGAAAATCGGGACGCCGCGGGGTTAACCTGGACACATCCGTCCGAAGATAGAAACCCGGTTACAACTCGATGCTCTGACCATGATGCGATGCAGGGGTCGGGGGGCTTGCATGACCAGAACCAAACTTTGGGTCGACTTCGGGTGGGTCCCCTTTGGATGATGGATGGACTTGGGCTTTGGGCTTTTGGCTATGTCAGAACTGACAGCTGGAATTTGTGCGCGACGGTGTCGATAGTGCGATTTCTTCGGATATCTCGGTGAGCTGGATGCATGGATGGACTGGAGGTGGCAGTGAGTGGCTCGCTTACACCCTACACGTGGATACCTTGCCGACATAGGTTAGGGAGAGGTGCGTAGGGTGCCATCTGGGAGGAGCCGCAGCCGTGGGTACGTGGGTGGCTAGCCAGAGGAAACTGGGGAAGGGAGGGTACCTTAATGCGTAGGTACCTTTGGTAAGGTGTATCTCGCCTTACTTGTCTGGGTATGCCGGACTTCTTCTCGTATGGCTTTTGTCACATATCATCATTCCCGGGCGGGAGACGGATTTAATGATGTGTAGGGTCGGTAGGCGAAGATGTCCGGGGTGAGGTTGGCGAGGCAATCAGCCGCTGTAGCCAGAGACCATCTGCCCGGCCAAGGATATCTGTCAGACAAAGGGGGCGTTGCAATACAGATGTTACCTACATTCGCATCCAGATGGATGAATGGATGATGGGTGCCGGACTTGCAATGCATGATTGCCACGCCTCGGCGACAGCAAGAGCAAGATGGGCTGCATGCGTGTGCCTGCGTGCGGGGCAGTGCAGTAGGTGATCTCGATAGTCTTGTCCTCCACGTGGCGAGGTGAGCTAGCTTGCGATCTGGCCAGCTGGATCGGGGAGGATTTGAGGGGTCGAACAGTCGGGGTAGGTGGGAGCCATGGCGGAGGGAATATGCGGAGGTGACAATGTGATGGACTTGCATTGTGCATACAACGCAGAAAATCAAATCTCTTGGAGGCCTTGATTGGGATTTGGGTTTGTCACAGCTGACATCGAGACTGGGCCACACCGCTGCCGTATTTAAGGCGGGATAGGAAGATAGGTAGGTACCGGGTAGGGAAGTAGGTATGGAGTCGATGGCGGTTTCGGGCATTGAGTCGGGTTGAGCAGGTGGCTTGCTTGGTGGCTTTCAATTTGGGATTGATACGCAAGGTAGCCGCCGCAACCGGAGGTAAAGTAGATATGTGGGTGCGGTAGTACTAAATAGAAATTTGTTGCATGAGCTGAAGGTATATGAATGCCGGGAGTCAATAGTTCAAGGTGGTGGTAGAGGTTGAAACAATGAAACAGGCTGGTTGTCTGCGACGAATATGGGCACACGGAATTTCTTTTTTCGTTCGTTGTCCTGAGCTGGGGTGAGCTGGGGCTGATTTATCCTGAGCTTTCGCTGATTCTTCCCTGGGCTAGGGTGATCCCATGCACCGCCGCCGAATAACCTTAGAGACCCCTTTCAGTCCCTCCCGGCTAAGGTTTTCTATCTATGGAAAGCAGATGACACGTAATCTTAAGGATAGCTCCCGGGCAACAATTCCATTTACGACGTACATGCGTACTGAGTGTGCATGTGACTTGTCCAGAAAGCCCTATTGTCAGAGCTAAGCAAACTATGCCTTATTGAAAGAATTCAAATAAGCCAAAAGGATCCAATAGGAGTGAGCTTATTACGCAATAGTTGCTGTGGCAGGAAGATTCGTGTTGCCGTTTAGGGGGGGGGGGGGGGAGTCACCCCCTTTATATAGTTTTTTGACGTTTGCTTTCACGTACAGACCTTAGGTACCTATCTATTCACTGTCTCATATACCAGGGGAGTTTTTGGCGGTGCCTGTTAGACTCCAGCTCTCTGATTCTTCAGGCCCTGACGCTCTAACTCAAGCAGGGCATAACCTGTTGAGGTGCTGGCGTTTGCGGGCGTTTGCGGGCGTTTGCGGCGTATTAATCATTGTGGTTTTCCAATCTACCCTTCCTGCGACCACATAAGTCCTTGGCAATATGCAGCTCCCTTGAGACCATATACCCACGATATTAGGGGTGCTTCTTGTCCTTCTCTGTCGCCCCCTTCATGATCACGAGCAAGCAGCACTCTCTCACCCACGCATCCTCGCCAAACCAGGCCCGCTTGATGTCCTTGTTCTCGGTGATGATGCGATTAATGTTTCGGCGACGGCCTGATCCTCCTTGTCAGTCACAATCCTACTGGCCCGCGGCACGTCAATGGTAATGACTTACGGGGATGATACGTCCCGCAGATTCTTGGATCCCCCTGGTCGGTCTTGCGGATGGGGAAAAGGCAGAGCCGATGGCAGCTTGCGCACCTTTTTATGGTAGGTCTGGGAAGCTTGTCAGGCGCTGGAGTGAGGTGGAGCGAGGTCAGGAGCCTTTGGTGGCGGCTTTTGTCGACAGAAGCTATGGCAGGAGAGGATCTGGTTGACCTAAGCCTTCTTGGCAGATGTGGTATCGGGCCGCTTCGAATTATTATGGTGGTGGCGGCGCGTCCTTTTGAGCTCCTGCTAAGCCAGGCGGGCTGCCGTCTTGTTGCTCCGGGCACGTTGAGTTGGAGGTGGTGGGTAGGCCATGGTGTGACTGTGTTCAGAAAGCTTGGTCAGCAATGTCTCGCGCAAGGTTGATGATGATGCGATGTGCCCAGGACCTATTCGCCAAATTGCTGCCATGTTCTACTGTTGCCCTCCCGGCTAGCACTTGTCTTGCTGACTTGTCTTGCCGACTTGTCTTGCTGGCGGCGACCGTGTTGCGGATCGGCGCGATGTGCTGAAACGCCTCCGGTTAGGTACCTAAGTAACGGTTTTCCGGGCTGGTAAGAGGGATGGGAGGGTCGGAGCGGGGGTCGGAGCGTCGGGGAGCGGACGTCGTGTTTCGAGTATTTCTACTGGCATCGGTTAGTAGCCATTTGGGCGCAGAAAAGGGGAGGGTATGGGACTTACGAATTCATGACTGAAAAAACGTTTGTTTTACAATAAAATAACAAACCAATGCCGACTTGATGAATATCGTGGCCCAAAGAAAACAAAACAAAAGGAAGCCTGGAAGCTCCCATCCCTGGACCTCAAAAAGTCTGCGCTCACCGGGTCGGTTCTTCCTGCCCAAGACGACACGATCCTCTTCTCATTTTCGTGGTATTTGGCAGTTGCACACTGCTCACTGCTGTAAATTTGTGCTTTTTTAGTTCCACTGCACTTTCCCCATAATATGAGAATTCTTGAACGTGCCCATTCAGGGGTTCTTGCCAGCTGTGAAAGATAGTTGCCTACTAAGGTCGTGGGAATGTTTTTCCTTGCAATTTGTTTGTCATTTCACAGACCAGCACTATTTTCTTTCGTCGAAATCTAGATCGAGTCTACCAAGCTTCACCTGTCTTTCCATATGCGGGCCCACGAATCTAACTTGGGTGAGATGGTGCAAATCAGAGTGCATATTCCACTGTCGGTATTTGAGAACGACCGGTCACTGCATAGAACGCTGATTTATCCAGCCTCTTAACATCGCTCTACCGATCCCCGTAATAAGGTATATGTCTTTCTGCGGTGACACAACATCCATCCTCAAAAGGGCTTGGATCTGAGTCTTTACTAACTGTTTGGTCTCCCTTGTTCCAGATCAAGCAGCAATCCCACACCACTATCACATCGTCATCCTCATTGGGCCTAACGCAACTTCGTTGGAGCAAAAGATCTTTTTGTTTCATACGGCAACCTATCCACAGCCTTATTAGATAAGGTATCTTTTGAGGGAGAGCTAGGTTGCATGCCAGCGTACTTACCGGGGTGATACCTCTCGCAGGTCTTGAGCGCCTCGCGATCATCCTCCCGGATTGGATACAAAAAGAGACGATTGTATCGGCGGCATTGCTCGACACGCCGTTTGGGTTTGTTGTCGCTATCGGTACCAAAGCTGGTCTCTGGCTCTCGCGCTGCTGTCCTGGCTGAGGGTGATGGATGGCCCTGACCATAGTGTGTCCCTCCTATGACGAGAAGACGAGAGAAGACACGACAGACCCATGTCCTTTTTCCTGGGGATGTAGCGCCCGATTGCACGGAGCAGTATGGCGGTGGCGCACTGATTTGCGTCTCCGAAGCGGAATCCATGACGGTTAAGTGGATTGGTGATGGAGTGTAGCGGAGGGGGCTGGTTGTCAGTGGTCAAAGATAGAAAATTTTGTGCGGGTATAGTATTTATAAGGTTGAACAAGGCATCGGTAGGTTTAGGTTTGAAGACCTTGGGCCGGGACCTGGATCCAGCACCTTCATCCACTGCTTCCAAGCCTCGTCGCACCCACGGCACTTGAATGGCTATGGAATTGAAGAAGACATGGCTGGAGAACTCCCTATTGTGGAAGCCTAGCTGGTGGGGTTGGGCTTGAATGATGGCTCAGGGGTCATAGTGTTCCTGTTCTGTCTTGGGAGAGTTCACAATGGAAGGCTTTCATCTAAAGAAACAGGATGAATGACTCCCATCCCTAAATAGCTTGGATCTAAATAGTAGGTTGCGTAGGTAAAAATTCAGAGACAGGGGTGAACAGGAAGAATGGGAAAGGGACGGTCTTTTCCATACTTCAGGTACCTATGTGCTAAATGGGGTAGATAGGGTCATTCTTTGGAGGGAGTCCCTATATCAATGAGCATTTCTCAAGTATCATGCGGCCGATCCAGTGACGTATCTGAGACCCCGAGTTTTGAACTTTCATTGCTCAAACATCTAGAAATATGTGTGGTCTTGAAACAGAGTGTATTAAATGAAGTTCAGTGGAGTCTCTAGTACCACAGACTCCCCATCTTCTACCGGTCCGCATACATACTGTCTCCAGGCTTGTAACGCAGCTGGATCTGATCCAAATTGCCACAAACTTTAAAATTTCGAAACCGAGAAAAGGATCAACTTCAAGCTATCTGCCTACCAAGGCACCTATGCAAGTCAATCTCGCCGCGAAGGAAGAGAATTGCTACCTTTTGCAACTTATCAATGATCGAATCCGCTCAAGCGGCCGTCTTTAGCAGCTGCAAGGATCTTTCCTAGATTGCGGCGCATGTCTTCGTCGCCCAGATTCATTTATCCCAAGCTCCCGGGAAAAGTCTTAACCAATAGAGGCTATGTCGCCCACCTAGGCACCAGCAGTCCATCATCCGTGTGTAACCCCAGCTACGTCGTACATAACCCCATAGAATACCCGTTCCGAGTCCCCGGACTGGAGACTTACATACCCGAGACCCAACAACTCACCGCCACCATCGTCAACACTACCGTGACAATGACCCCCTCCGAAATAACCGAAATCATAGCCTCCCTAGCAGGGACCTACACCCTCCTCAACACCACCGCCTGGAATCTCACAACTGGAGCCTATCTCCCCAGCAACTTCGGCCTCCATCCTGTCGGTCTCCTCACATACACCCGTGAAGGGTACATGTCCGCCAACATGGCGGCCACCGAACCGCCCTACCGCCCGCAGACGGTCCGGTGGCCGCCCAGGGACGCCGACTCCGCGGCGGACTGGGCGCTGGTAGGGCAGCATGCCATGTCGTATGCGGGGCGGTACAGTCTCAACGAGAGTGTTCCGGCGACGGCGCAGAGGGGGCAGTTGCTGCATGGGCCGATGATGGTGGCGAGTGTGCCGAGTATGGTTGGGGCGGTGCAGGCAAGGGATTATACTGTGATTGAGCGGGAGGATGGGGTGTATCTGAAGGTGTCGCCGTCGGGTGTGGATGTGAACTCGGAGATTTGGTGGAGGAGGGTTGCTAAGGGGTAGTATTGGTTTGATTGTTGATATGGCGGTTGGGGGAGCGGCAGGAGGTGGGACTTACTTACTTTCCTATTAGGGAAAAAAATATCATCACAGTGCGGCCTGTGTTCTAGTGGATAGGGCAGCTCACTTACAGTCATGATGTCTTTCGCCCCTATCCCATCCCAGCGCCTCCATTCACACCACCCCATCACTTTTCTCTCAGCAAACAACCAAAAAGCCTCACCGTCTTCATATCCTACCTTTCGGCGCCTCTCAAGAAACCTTATCGTATCGATACAAACCACAAGCCCACCCCCAACACCACACCAACAAATACCTAAATACCCACAGACACAGCACCAACTGTCTAATAATATGCTTCTTCCCAAACAGGCACCCAATCCCGCGCGCAGTACCACCGCCTGAGCCGTTCATTTCGAAGGAGGCGGTGTCGTTGACTCTGTGGAGTTGCAAGGAGTTGCAAGGGTATCGAACCCGGTACCTGGTTTCAGGAGTGGGGGCGGAATGGCGGCTGAAACGCATCGGTAAGATTACAACCGCGGGGATGTGCATGATGTTGAGGCTTTATGATGTGTGAGTGTGGGTCTCAATTCCTTGTGCACATTGAGGACTGTTGGTGAGCACGCTGGATAGATCACGAGAGACTCGCGGCTGGTGTTTCCTCCCACTAGGTCAGGACTTCTTGATCAGCAAGAAGGGAGCAAAAGGGGTAAAAAAAAACATACAACACCAGGGATTCGCTGGTCGTCACCGACCCAACTACTAGTCTGGCCCTCACTGGCTTGTCTATGGGAGAGCGGACGGGATCCCGAATTCTCCAGTGGGTATGGCCGTATGTGACTGTTTGTCGTAGCATCAGGGATGATGTACTCGCGTCGTCATTGACTGATTGAAATAAAAGGATAAAACAATTATGTGGGTCCTGTCTTCGAAACTGCGCGCTCTGGGACGTCGGGCTGAAATCTGTGGTACGGACACAGAAGACATACGGGCATTGCTAACAGGAGGCTCCGTTAGCAAATAGGTATTTGCGAGTTTTGTTGAAGGGGCCAGGAAAAGGTGAGTTGAATATGAGGATGCAGCATGACGAGATGAATTGTTCCGCTGTTTCCGGAAAGAGAAAGGGGCAACAGCGGACTGAAATCTATGATGAGTGGAGGCGGTAGTCTCCCTACATAGGTATGATCAGTGGGTATTTTGACAAGGCACGAATGTCGCAAACGCAAGTCACACCGTATCGAGATGACTTGTTGACTCCCGTCACGTATCTGACATGTTTCCAAAATCCTTTTGTTGTGCGACCATAAAGCCGGAGAAGTATCGAAATAGACAAAAATGTCCTGTGCTTGCTGACTGATTTGATCATGTGTCCGATGCTTGGGCACATTGACTACATTGATTTGATGCTATGGAGCTAACTGGACTCTTCGCATGGACCTAGTTCCTCACGAAGTGATGTGACGATGCACCTCTCTCGGCATCCCATCTGGCTGCGAAATCCGTGGAACACAGGCCCCCTCGCTACTCTGCCTGCGTCGTGTCAGTCAGCCCAATGCGTGAAATGGTACTAGTGTCATACCTAACCAAGTCTTCCCAAATTCCAGGCGCACCCGCCGAGCGTATGCTCGTGCGTGAGCTTGGATATTCTTAAGGCCGTTGGACATACACTGTGAGTCAGGAGCGCTGTTAGACCATGTGTTTTCACTGATAGGACCAGAAGAGAACCAATATATGGATCGACACTGACCAGGGCTTCGATAACGCCCGACGACTCACCCGAGCGCCTGGCGAGAGATTCCCACGCCTCATAGTACATAGCCATATACACCGCGGCAATGCGCTCAGTATCTCTCCCACTCTTTTCCCCATTAGCGATGCCGCGCGCCCTCCATACCGTAGAAGCCGGGGCATGACCTCGAGCCTCTGGGAGGCCGTTGACCTCGGTCTCTCAGAGCCAGATTCTTTCAGCCTGGAGACATTTTTGGGTATCGCTGCACGCAGCACTTTTCTGTCGGGGCGGCCCGGGGTTCTAGATCCCAGAACTGGCGCTTTGGAATCGAATTCATGTCTTACTAGAAACATTAGAGGCTGTGTCCGTAACGGATATCGCTGGTGTCATACCCGGTTGTTCCCCCTGCGGCATCGTTGCCTTCCCCTTCGCTTCCTAGCCCATCAACTGGGATTTCGATCTTCTTTCGCTTTGGGTGGTGGTCTGTATTCTCCGTATCGAGTGATCTTTTTACGTAGTGCCGTTGGGGGCCGCCCAGCGCAGAAAGGAGCTGGCTGCGGCCTCTCGCCTGGTCGGTACAGTCTCGCGATATCGTGTAACTCGGGGAGATATGCCGGACCTGCCCATGTCGCTTCGGTTGTCTCGCGCCGACAGGGGAAAACAGTGATGCCATTGTGCCTCCCCTGAGTTAATTGCCGTGACTGGGGAGAGATTGTTAATCTGCGTGGTCGGTGTGTGCTTTGAAGTCCCAGCTCAGTTTGTTCTCTCGTGAAAGCTGCTATGCCCGTTCGTGGAAAAGCAAAGGAGATGATGACAGTGGAATGCGTCCCGACGTCGAGATACTGGCTCCCAATCTTGACAACGGCGCTGCGGAGATGACGACGGTGTGAAGTGGAAGTGCGAGGTTGAAGTTGCGGTGAGTAAAAGCCGCGAGGCTCTAAGCCAACCAAAGCAGGGCTTAGCGACCTGTTTGGCTTTTGTTAAGTAAGATAGGGAGCTGCAATTCCACTTCTAAAGCTGCCGCCCGTGAGCGCTACTCAATCTCGCCGAGAGACTTACGCAAAATGGGAATATTATTTGACCATTTCGCCTGGGAATAAGAGTTCTGGCCTCGCTGGTCTCCCCTCGCCTCATACTCTAACCAATATCATGGCCAGCAAGTAGCGTAGCTCATTCATTCCCCCGTAAAACTCCCTGAACCGTGTCAAGAAGCCCCTTGACTTGCTCAGTGTCGGTAACGTCAAGGTAACTGACAGGAATGTCTTTCAATCTCGCAGTCCCCCCTTCCCCCACAAAGACTTTCGTAATCAGGTCTCTCATCGCAGGGCCATCGGAGAGGTTGCCATCATAAGGAAATTGCTCCCTGGGCGGCCTTGTCAACCCGCGCGATGTCTTTTGCTTGAAGATGTCCATCTCCGTGAAATTGAGAAACAGCGCTGCCCCTAAACCCCACCAACGAGAATCGCGGATGGAGCGAAACAACTTCAGGGACTCAGCCAGTTGATTCTATGACCCAGTTAGCAATCCGCTCCGGAATAACCCTAGGCCAAGGAAGGAACAGGTACTTCGCCTAAAGCGCTCCCTGGTCTGGCGGACAGCTCGTCGTAAGATCGTATTGAGGCATGGAACAAGATGATGTCTGCGTTCTCGAGCGCATGTTTCCGCTTTTCCCACTCAGTATCTGCACGTCCCATATCAAATAGATGGATTGAATAACCATCAGTTCTGAATGTACGCTCATTGACACCAGAGGGCTGGATCCTGGACTTGAAGATGTCTTGGACGCTGGGAATATAACTAGGAGAGAAGATTCGGTTGAGATTCTGCATGAAACTGGGTCACTTGTCAGTATTCTTCCGCAGGATTCCCAGCCAAACAATGATCTGGTACGCCATATAGACCAAGGCACAATCTCACATACTAGGAGTAGTCGAGGTTTGTGTGGTCCCGGTATTTCGAAACCTTCTCACGCCACTGATCGTTGCACCATAGCTCGGAAAGGTGGCGCAATAGTGTCGGTAGCAGAAGCTCGTCTAAACGACGTAGCTCGCAGTGGCGCCCTATGTCGTCAAAGTAACTCTATCACCCTCACAAGGGTCAGCGGCTGAGCTGAAATATACTTAACACAGAAGAAAGCTATACCTGGTATTGTGCCGAAAATCCGTCATCTTTCTCTTGGACTCCGTATATACACATGGTGTATGCACAGATGTCTCCAATTATCAAAGATCTCCATATTTTCCTTCTATCCTCGGACAACTCTTGGCTAGAAGGCTCGTCCATAATCAGCATGATCTGTTGCATTAGTATCGACTGGGAGACTGTAGTATTTGATGCCCCTGGGGGAGTTAGTAAGCTGTAGGCATTATCACTGCTTCGGATTATGAGCAACCCACCAAGAAGGATAATGTTTATTGTTATTTCCTCCCACCCAACTTCTGAAAGCGAGCGATACCGGTCAACTGTGGCAGCATCGGGATTCGCTGGCTCGGTTCGGAGGGGCAGAGAAGAGATGAAAGTGCTTCTCCATGCACGATTGTTGACCTTGGAGCTTCGCAACTCGTCCTTAAATCCGAAGACACGAGAGACTTTGGACAATTTATCTGTGTGGGTGGTGAAACATAAGCTTGTATCGCGATGAACGACCAATGCGGCCGAGTCTCGCTTGACTATGTCGATGGCCGCTCGCGTGCTCTTTTGCTCTAGGAGGCGTTTTTGTTCATGTATAGCGTTGCTATAGAAGCCCCATATCAACTACTATGCAAACAGACAAGGAGAAATTGAGCTATCACCTTTGAGACGCCGTCATGAGAAGCATCAGGCTGTTGATCTGGCGGTCGATCATCTTCTGGATGTCGTCAATATTCCGTCCGTCCAGCACCAGCTTGACCTTTGCGAGTTTGCTCAACCGCCCATCCACACCGCGGTGTAGGCTCTGGAGCTTGCTATCAATCCGGGAGGCGAGCGGTCTGCAGCACGAGAGGACGGAATCAAGTTCCATGACGAGTTGAGGGTGGTGTATTTCCTTGGCTCCGACCGACTCCGCCCAGATCTTCACCTCGATGAGCGCGCCCCTCAAAATTTGAAGCTGGCTGCAGAGGCCTACGACAGAGAGATTCGCGTCCTTCCACTGATTTCTGACCTCGTTCGCGACATAAATGGACCTCGATAGAATGTCGATTATTCCTGGAATCAAAGCCGCGGCGCCGAGGGACGAAAGGGGGTCTGCCATCCTGCCAAGGTCGCCGCTATCAACTCGAACGATTTATCGCTGGATCCGGCCGCGGCAGGGCGCTGGGAGCAAGATGCGACGGTGCGAGAGCGTAGATGCGGGGTTTGAGGTCGGTGGGAGTGGTGGGCGAACCGCGAGGCTCTCTGAATGTCAGCCGCAGCTGGGCATGACTAGGGGGATCAGGAAGTTCCGCCGAATGCAGCCATGATTGTATCAACGTATCAACGAATCGTTGTCATTGCGCTACTTTGTACACAGAGCTGAAAAAAAGGATGCTGAAATTTAGGAAGGTTCTTCTCCCGCCGGTGGAATTAGCTGCCAAACACTTTGCGTCCGCCTCAGGGGCCCTCATTCCCTGCGACCCTCCCGCGAGAAACCCAGCTCCCCGGGTCTCACGATCTTAATCCAACGCCCTCTCTTTCCAGACCACCACCAAAGCCACCCAATACTCCGATTCAACACTTACTCCCTCAACTCTTACCCCCTCAGCACCCACCCCAAAACAGCATACCCCGGCAGCACTACAAACACACCAGCCCAACAAACCCCCCCAATCCAACCCAGAACGTCTCTGATATCCTTACCCGCCTTCGCCCCAGCCAGAGGTTGAGGGCTACCACCCAGCCCCTAAACGACCATGCTGGCGATGAAAAAGGATTGCCCCAGGAAGAACAAAAATGTACTGGTGTTTCTACCTACTGTCTTGGCTGATGCGCTTGGTGCTATGAGGTACCTTAGGTAGGTTATTCAAAGATCACTCGTTTGGGGTTTGGGAAGGGAAGAGAAGGGAAGCAGTGGCTGATTATTAAAAAAGAAAATATATTTGGTGTTTGGACCCTTCAAAAAGGCTGAGTTAAATCTGCCTTTGGTACCCTTGCTATCAAAACTTTGACAAGGCGGCACCCACCTCCCATTGATTCATTAACCCCAACTACCCCTGACATCAAGCATTGTCAGCGAGCTTCTTACCTACCATATGGCAGGCGATCATGAAGACGCTAACGAAAAGGCTCCAGCATACGACAACCATCAACCAGGTCAATAGGCCCTCCAAATACGATGCTGTATCGGGGCTCACAATTGGTTCGTCCCCAGGTGTCGCAACCAACGGGAGTATGGCAGTCATGAGGGCACAGACAATAAGTCCGGAAAAGAGCGCCATCTCCCCAACTGCCCTTGTCACCTTTCTGACTGTAGAGTCCGTCTTGCAGGCCATCATCATGGTGGCGACCGCTGCAGCAACGGTACTGCAGCAGCGGTACTGCAAAGTTTAGTCAGACGAGAGCACAGCAGAGGAGCGTGTTGAGACATACCCGAGGAAATAGACAGGAAATGGAGTGTCTGGGAGCATTTGGCTGATCGGCATAGTGACAGTCGAGATCGATTTCTGTCCGGATTAGCGACAAGTAATTGCGAAATATCTTTGTTTCTGTGGTGTCCTTCAAGTTGGAAGAACAGGAGCCCTTTAGATAAAGTTACTTTAGCAGCATACGGCAGGAATAGATTCAGGTGCCGGTAGACCGGTTTGAGTTTCGTTGACCTTTGGGGGTTAGGGTAGTCCTTCCATCTAGACGTAAGGAAGGTATCGACAGGAAGGAGTCTTGAATTGCAGTCAACTTTACCAACCGCCGGAGGGGTTTAATTGTAGGGAGTCAAAAGTCCGGCGAGAGCGACCAAATTGCCCCAAGAGAACTAGTTCTCGGGCTGGGGAAGCTCATTCCAGTTGGTTTAGCTGCTGCGTCTTGAGACAGATTTAGCTGTTAGAGATGCGATGGGCGGGACAGAAAGGTTGGGAAGGTGCCATATCTGCTCGAGGCAAACACCAGAATGCAGACCCCGTATGCTCAAAAGGGGTTCGTTGAATCAACCCAACACAGCCCTCAAAGAGTACAAAGGAGGCCAGCACAGACTCATGTCAGCAAAATAACTCTGGATTACGAATATTTGGGAGACTCTAAGTCCACAGGGCCAGACTGCTGCGAAGCTGTCTCATCACCTCAATCATTCCTACCTACAATCTGCACACTGGCATGTATACAGCAAAACATTGACTAAACAGTCAGATAAGCACGTCATGTGGACCAAGTTAGTTACAGGATTTATTCCATTTGCTGTCTAACAGAGTTGGGTGGTAGATACCATCCAAAATACATGATGCGGGCTCAGCGCCGCCACTGGTTCTTTTATCTCCGGCCATTCCTATCTGTCCAGCTCTCCGTCGCCGATATCATGAAATCATAAACCCTAATACACCACCCGCCGCCTATCATCCTCTTTATCGCAGGTGGAGGAGAGAAACATACGCCGGCCTTTTTCAGACCCGGCATGTTGATATCCAAACTACGAAGGTGTAGTGTTGCCAAACGCCATAATGAGTCGCCCATAACAATAAAGGGAATAATGTTGATCCATATGCACAGAAGAAATTAACCGCCATCAAAACACCGAGCACACTCAGCCTATAACCCCACTGTCAACGATTCTAACCTCGCTGTTATGCTCTCGAGATTTGCGCTGATGCGTTGTACTCGAGCCATGGCAAGTGTGGCAGCTGCATCGTCTTGCGACGCGTCGACCAGCTCGTATCGTGCCAGCACCTTCTCGGGCTCGATGCCACCGAAGATGTCGATGTTCGACAGCCCATCGGTGTCGAGCTCAACTGGCGCAGATGTCTCGGTAACGGGGGAGTCGTGGTAGAGTGCGAAAGCAGGATCGCTCTCGAACTTCTCGTCCACGGGTGCCGAGGTGGGAGCAGTCTCCTTCTCGACGGCAGCAGGCCGCTCGATGATGGGCATCTCTACCTTCTCCTCTTCCGATTCGAACTGGTCATCCACGATGTTGGTGCTCTTGCCCGACAGCATGGCTGCGTCAAGCGTGGGCTCCGGTGTCTCGAAAACGCTGAACACGTGGGGTTGATAGCTGAAGTTGTTGTCGGAGCTGTCCATGTTGAGCATAGAGAAGTCCATGTTCTGCTCCGGAATCATGGCAAGGCTGATGTGCTGATGCTGCAGCTGCTGTTGGGCAGCGTAGGGGTTCACATCCTTGGGTGCTTGGCGGGTGTTTTCTTGCTGCTGCTGTTGTTGCTGCTGTTGGGGTTGGGGAGCTTGCTGGGGGTTGGAGCTGAGACGGTCAAGAAAATCCGAGAACGACGGCGATGAAAGAAGCATGCGGGTCAAGTCAGAAAGTCGCTTGTTCTCATCAACAAGGGCGCGGTTCTCAGCGCGCAGGGTGCCATTCTCAGTGACCTTGATGGCGATCTCTGCTTCGAGCTGGGTGATGTATTCTGCAATAAGTTAGCATGCAAGTCATGATGTTGAGACGTGATTAACATACCCTTTCTCCTTGAGCGGAAGGCGCGGGCCGAAACCTTGTTCCGAAGTTGACGGCGCTCCTTGCTGCTAAGCTTCTTGCCCTCTTCGCTAGCCAGGAGCCTTTCATCATCATCCATATCCTCTTCATCCTTCTTCAACCGGGGGATGTTCATGTGGCCCATGCCCTGGGAATCGTCCTCCATGGGGGACTTGTTCCGCATTGCGTTGAGCAGTTGGGTGATCTTTTGCTCGACAATGGGGTCACTGGGCTGAGCCGACTTGGGCCTTTGCGGCTGCTTACCCTGCGCGCGTTGCCTTTGCTGCTGCTGCTGCGCCTGGGCTTGAGCCTTCGCCATCGCGGCCTGCTGCTGGTGTATCCCAGGCCAGAGACGACCAACATTGCTGGTTGGGGTTGACATCATCTGGGGCGACGACAAAGCGCTGGGCTCCTGTCCTCCGATCGAGCTGGGGTTAACAGTCGAGTCGAAGAAGAAGCTGGGGTCGCCAGCCGGCGAGTCGAACTCCATGTCCATGTCGGGAGTGCTCATCGAAGCCTGGGAAGGCGCGGCATTGAAGTCAAAGACGTCCTCCGTGTTCCCCAGCCCGAGATAGTCTGCGCCAAAGTCGGTGTAGCCCGGGATGAGCGAGTTGCTGCTGACAGCCATGGTGCTCGCTAGAGCGCCGGGAACCAGGCCCGTTTGCTGCTTGTACAGGTCATACTGATGGCTGGGGCCGCTGAGCGGCTGGCTTGTGGATAGCAGCGACGTAGTTGTGGTCTCGGTCTTGACCGGGCGCACAAACGGCGTCTTGCTCGAGGCGGCGGGCGAGAGCGAGGGTGATTGAAATGGAACGCTGTCGTAGTCGGAAAAGTCGATCATGGACTCGATCAGGGGATCGATGAGGCCGGGCTGCGACGCAGCCGGACTTGTCGACATTGGTCTCGACATCTCCCCTCTTGAATTCCTTCCAAAATCTGTTTGTATCCTTCGGAGCGGTGGCGAGATGGAAATCGGTGGTGATTCTTTGTTTATCGTCGTGCGGTGGAGAGTTGAACCGGTAGGCGAGCTTCGAGTCGGTAGGTGGGAGGGTAGGTAAGGTTGCGAGGACGAGAAAGCTGGGGATTTTCTGTCTATGGGTGCCTGGAAACTGGTTGGCTTGGGCTGTCGGGGAACTTGACAGTCCGCGGATCGAGGGGCCCTGGTTGGGCAGGCCAATGCAGGCTACAAGGGTGGTGGTGCTTGGGAGGGGGAGGCCGCGTAATCCAATGCGAGGACAACCGATCACCCAATTCTGTGTCTGGCTCACGGCGCTGGCAATCTGAGCGAGCGCGAGCGCAGCCAGAGGGCCCGAGCCAATCAGGAGCGCTGCTCTGGCAAATAGCCTGTTCGCAGCGGTACGGCGCAATGGCTGCACCTCTCGCAAGCCTCTGTGGGAGCGGTACTCGGTCGCTTGGTAGGGAATGGCTGTGCGCATGAGGTACCTTCACTGAAGCACCTGCGGCCTGAGGATGACGAAGCCAGCTACCCCTTCGGGGAGGAGTGAGAGCAACGAGAATGCGACGAAGCCCTGTTTGTCGGCAACGATTGCCAATAAGATACCTAGTGTTGCAGACGACGCGAAGAAGTTGACGACACTTGTTTATTTCTCAATTATGTCGAAAAGACGGTGAAGAGGGAGCTCGCCCGAATATTGCACAACTGTGCTGAGTGTGCTGAGGCTCTCGATATCTGTTCTCACCTCTGGAATGGCAACTGACCGGAATGTCGGAGTCAGAAGCGTGGTGGAAGCCGACGGGCATCCAGGGAAGTGGATCCGATCGTCCGACGAAGAGGGCAGGTGGGTGTGGGTACCGATACATTCATGGCCCGCACTGCGGCGCGGTACTGGCTTGTAGCGGATACATGGTCCTCCAATCAGCCCGTTGGTTCCGGCACTGCCTCAATTGGCGTTGGCAACACACGCAAATCGCTCCAGCTTTGAGACTTTGAGTGGTGGACTCTGAAACTCGTTGTACCACAGGCCCGGTTATTCCCACTCCTAGAACACATATCAGTTCCATTCTTCCAGGGCGCCTCTTCCTGTGCATCCTCCCATTAACCTGGAAATTGAGGCCGTTGATGGCTCAACACGCTGGGCTCATTGCATCGGCCATGTGGGGATTCATGGTGTTGGCTTGGTCGCTACTTCACAGACTCCACAGCACCCGTCGCGCCGTCGACGGTGTTTTCCGCGTATTGAAAGTCAAACGCGCTGGCCAGCTCGTGTTCAGCCACATGGAACTTGAAATCGATGCACTGCCTCACTGCCCCTTTGTTTGCAGGGGTTTGGTCACTGATGAATCCGGGACGACAAATGATCGCTCGGAAGCCTCGGAGTGTGCAAAATGGACCTGGCGAGCCAGCGAATCTGATGATAAGCTCCAAAGTGAAGAAGTAAAAGCAGATCGTGGCTTTCAGCGTTCCTGCTCACCGCAGCACCGCAGCTCGGGGATATCGGGCTACTAATCTGTTGATGAAGAGGACCGTTGGAGAGGAGTTCCGATGTGGGCATTTGACTCCGCTGGGTACGGCCGCACGCCCAATCACGGCCGCGGGAGTCGGGGCTTGGGAACAGCCGGTGGGGATTCAGTGCTCTGGGCCAGGCCAATGCGGCGTCATCCGCAGATCGCACTCCCCAACTTCCCACTATTGATCGTCAAAAATAGATTAGAAGCGGACTCGAGTCTTCGGAGACTTGGCTCGTTTCATCGTGGCCCATCTGCTGCGATCCGCACCAACAACACATGGAGTGGCCGCCACGAGAAGCGTTCCACGTCGCACCAAGCTCGATGAGGCCTCCCGGAAACGCGTTACATAAGCGCTTAAACCTCGGTGTGGTCTTCGGATCTCAAAGACCAAGCCAGCACCGCCATTCTTGGTCTCGTCTGAAGGCTAACTCCCCAGATTTTGTTGCCCCTGAACGGGCGATCTTCAGCCATCTTCTGACGACGATCTGCCGCAAGATCTATCTTCAGCTGTGGAATCTCGGCGCAGGACGGGATCTTCGCCTTCAACCACGGCTCTCTGCCTCGCGGGCGCGGAACACGAAGATGGGATGCCAAATCACGCCCGGCTCAGCCGCTCCGAGCCCCGTAAACAAATCCTGTAGAATTTCGTCGAGTTCTAGAGTGGAGGGGCTCTGCTCGTCTGTGTCTCAGCCCGAGCGCATTCACCCGGTTTATCCAGACAGAGTTGGGCTTCAGCTGCAACTTGGTCGCTGCATCGAGGCAAAAGATCCAGGCCGTCACGTGCCAAGTGCGGTTTTCCGATTTTCCATCTCCAAGGATGTGGCTGGTGGCAGTGTGGCAGTGCATTCGCCACAACTGCCTCTTCCGGCCAATGATGCCGAGGAAGGTTGAGGCGGTGGAACTTTGGCTTGCACGAGCAAAGCCGGTGAGGTCATTTGATGCATTCCAGCTGGCTTTATCCCGGATTTTCGTCGAGACCCGGCGAGAACAGATCGCCAGGGCAGTGGCGATTGTTGACTGCCCCTGAACCTGAGCTGTGCTACGCTGCCGTGGCTGCCCAAGTGCAAGCCAACTGCGAAGCCACCTTTGGAGCGTACAAGCAGCAATCACATACCGTGTAGTTGATGAAAAAGTTGCCTGCAGTTGGTAAAGCATAGTGAGGTTTGCCAAAATGACTTCCCTCTTGGCGGATGTCCTACCCTAGGCGTACCTATTAGCAGAACGATGGCCACAGAGCGATGGCCACTGAGTGGAGGTTTGGCCCAATGGGAGCAACTTGATAGTAGTGTTGAGCGGGGCCAAGGACTGAGACAACCTGCCTATGTCGCAGTTGCCAAATGGAAGTCACAGGCCTTGTCTTCGGCATGGGCGTTTCCTCGGCGTGCCAAGACCGCTACAACCTCTGCTCCGATGTCGAGGATCGTGACCGCGGAGCTATTCTCGCTTCGCGCAAACTGAGCCTCTACAATTATATCCTCAATGCCTAGGCTTTCTCAAGACTAACATGGCCGACGCGAACCACTTGTAGCGACGACCATATCGGTCGAAAGCTGGACAGACACCTGGAGCGAAACCCGTATAAGGCAATCGGAATTACCACAGCGCTATTGTGCGTCAGAGACGCATTGTTAGAAAAGACTCGACAGGTATGGAATCGAGGTCAGCCTCGAAGTGAAAGACGTTGCTGTGAGTCTAACCATCTCCGGCCCAGCCATGGCGAGCAACCTTTGGAGCGCCCACCACGGCTTGATCCCCCCGCGTCAATGCCGCCGGCTGATTTCGGGGCTGTTTCCTCCGATGACAATAGCGGGACGTTTGTGTCTATCACAGCTTCACCACGTAGTGGAAATGGGGTTGACTCTCCGTCCTAGTCGAGGTCAAAGCGGAGGTCGCTCTGAGCGCGAGATAGACAGATATCAGCCCGGACGGAGAGAAACAGCTTTTTGGATTCCACGAAGGGTACTTCGACTTCGGAAAAGACGTTGAGGAATGGCGATCATAACCCGCCGTTAGACTAGCGGCTCGACTCTGCCCGGAAGCTAGCACAAAGCCTCGCTTTTCTCCAGGCCTGACGATGTGAAGGGCTGGCAGCCGGTAGACAGCAGCACCCGGAGAGCGAGAATGACACCGCTACTTCAGCCGTCAAGGCGCACCGCTTCGGCCTCGACTGACACCACCACCCGTGCTGGGTTGCGCGGCCGGACGATACTATCAGCGCCGTTGACCTATATCTGCTCGGGATTGCGCTGGTGGAAATCGGTATTGGAGGACTTTGAGCGCGACAAGCTCCGAAACCACTCGCACCTCTTTGATGTTCGCCAATCTTTTGTCGACAAGAGCAAGGACGAGCCGACAGATACCTGCGCATATATTTACAACAATGCCGCGCCGAATCATATCGACCTCGAACTTGACAATTCCGTGATCGCATTGGCCGAGCAGTGGGGTTGTGTGCACGGTCGGCGATTTGGTGTACTATCGCGCCTGATACTGAGCACCGCATGGCACGGAACTATGGTAGGATAGGATACCGCGGCTCCATTTCAACAACATCCGGACACACGCCCGGCTAGCTCAATCGGTAGAGCGTGAGACTCTTAAGAGAGAGATCTCGAAATCTCAAGGTTGTGGGTTCGACCCCCACGTCGGGCTCAATTCCCGTCCTAAATGTGCCTCTTTCTTTTTGTCTTTTTGTCTCTTTGCCTTTCCTAACTAAGCATGTAAAGGTCTTGACTATCCATGTTGCCCTTGATTCAGAACGTATCTTCTGTTTTGAATTCGGGCCGATTTGAGAGCAGTTCGAATCAAACCAAGAACTCTCCACAGGGAACATCTTTCTCACGAAGTTTCCTACTTGGAAACAGCGGGGCTCTACGCAAGTCCGGCGAGCTTCAAACTGCCTAGGTACCGCTTCGGGCTGGTCCGCTTCTTCTACGCTACATTCAGTATCGACATCGGCTTTCAGTTCGATTTCCCTGCTCCCGGAGCCATCACATTGCCGGTCCTGATTTTGGATGAGAACGACACTCCGGTCAACGGTACTGCGGCGAACGGATACCGAGCGCACTTCTGCACGGTCCTATTGAACGGTAAAATACTCGTCTACTCCATCCTGCAGCCGAAGCCGGGGCCAACTTGACCATCAATGGGGAGTTTTATTTCGACCCGGTCAACATTCTCCTGGATCACGGAGCGCAAATAAACGCGGTTGAATCACGCCTAAAGGGCAATCAGGGGCGTGATGAAGGGGCTGGCTAGGCCGTTAAAAAACGACCAAGCTTACCCCTAGAGGGGTTGTGGGAGGGAGGAGGGGGCGGCACAGCACAGAACCTGCAGTGCAGGACGCCTCCCAGCGCATTTACTGGCGAGTTAGGGCACGCAAACTGCATCGGGTGCCTGGCTAGGAGTCGGCCAGGGGTTTCCCTCCTGCATGGCATCAATTCGTCCTGAGCATCAAGGATTCCGCTAGTGCACAACATAGCACCGCTAGGGCGCCGAAAAGGCGTGTGTTATATTTACATAACTACACTTCCATGCCCTTTCCTGACGACAGTCAGGTTCCGTCCAGAGCCGAAAACACGCATTTATACCATGTCACCCTCGGCATCCCTCGTCGGAATTCCCTTCGAGCTGCGAGCTATGGTCATTCAACTGGTCCTTTTGGCTCCCCAGTCGGATCCTCCCAAGCCAGATGAGCTGAGCAAGCAGCAACGCCGACCGCTCGACGCAACGGGATATATGGGCGAATTGGCCCGGCGCGTTTGGTTTCCCTCGGAGCCTGCCACAAACCCCGCACTGTCTCTGCTCCTCACCAACCGCCAGCTGTACGACGAAACGCTTGATATGTTGCAACGAGCTTCCAAGGCTATTACCTCTCCGTCTTACACGGCTGATATTATCTATCTCAACGATGGCACGCTCTGGCCGACCTGGCTCTCTACACCCTTCCGCGCCTCGCACGCCGACACGGTACATGTCCAGTTCCGCATCTTCCAGCCTCCCGACGACCTACGCCCCGGTGGCCAACCACCCCGCAGATTATTTAACGGCAACTCCTTCATGTGGTCTCTGTACCATCTCCTGCTTAGCGCTCTAGTATCTGGGAGCCATGGACCGTGCGGCATACCCATCTCCGTCGACCGGCTAGTATTGGACTTTCTACCGGCTAGCCAACCCGACATCCTCCCGCTGGGCCCAGTCGTCAGCTGGGAATGGATTTCTGACCCAAAGGAGCTCGGCGAGCGGATATTCGCAAAAGACATACGCGAGAATATCTCCGATTATTTCCCGCTGTCGACTTCGCTGCAGGCGCTGTGCGGGGATAACGCTGGAATGGAGGCAGCGGCAAGGTTGATGCGTTTTGTGAAGAAAATGCTGGGGTGGCTTGTGGGACTGAGCGATGAGATGTTTGAGAAAGGCAAGGTGCTTTTTGAACATGTCGGGGCCATTGAGATCTGTTTGGATGGGAGACTGCATAAGGTTTTGGACTTGGGGAGGTATTTGGCCAATGTGTCGGGATGGGGGGGAGGGGTGGGGAGTTGGCGGCATCAGACATGGCACAATGAGTTTTTGCCATGGAGGAGAGAGGTGGAGGCGAGGAGAAGAAGGTTGGGTATGCCTGTGCAAGCCTCTGAGTGACCCCGAGGAAAGGGGAGCGGGTTCGCCTACGGGAGGGAGTAATTCCGTCGGAGCAAAGAAAGCCAAAAAAGAAAAGAGGTGCGAGTATGACTCGAAGTGGAAGGGCTAGTACCGCAAGACGGGACAGCCTGTCGACCGAATCTTGGATTGAACAGCCACTGTACCAAAGTGCCTTTGTTTTTAAAAGACCTGGCCAAGCCATCCCAATACCTGTACCGGCGCCCCGGGCGGCCCCATACCGGCCTTGCCCCTCTATATCCGCATGCTATGCATCCTACACTCATCCCACCCTCGCTTCGTGTAAATCTTGTAATCACATCTCTTCATTTGCTAGATCTAAGCTAGTTTCCATGTGATGCGACTCCCAAGATGAGATGGGAAGGGTGGGGGCGCTAAGATCGTAACACTTGATATTTGAATTACGCTTACGATTCGTCGGGAGAATGTCCGAGGCCTGGTCTGGTGAGGGTGGGTGACTACATGTAACAAGACCCCCGGCATTTCTCAGGCGCGCTACCGGAACGTCACTAGCAGCTTCAACTTCGAAAGATTCGCCTACCGCCATGTGTCTCCATCTCTCTGCGTGCTGTAAAGAACCGTCTTCCCCCTTCATGTAGGTAAGGAACAAGAAGGATGGGGGAGTACCTTGAAAAGAGTCGAAATTTCTTCTAGTCTCGGATTCTGGGATTAATACAGTAGATGGCCCCGTAATTCTCTGAAATTTTATAGGATAAGGTAGGTATCTACCTGTGTCAACTGAGCAGCTATGTGTATTAGACAAAGAGGGTCACGGCATGTAGTATCATCATTGATACTGTGTGTTCATTTGAGTTATCAGATTTCAGACCCTTCAGTCGCGATGACTATAACTACGACACCCAGCTATCGGGAACTATTTGACTTCGGCTGCAGAGTTTGTGGTAGAGAGGACCCATAAGTTTAGGGATCTAGCCCAACGCACAAGGACAAGGGACAAAACCAAAGTGAGCAATGCTGTGTAGTGCTGCCGGTGCCCCTGACAAGTAGTCATCACATCGTCCCTGTCTCTTAGATGTGGCCCAATCTTCGTTGATGCGAGGAGTCGATACTTGTTCCGCCTCATGAAGCAACAACGTATTTTCCCTCTTTCGTTGTGTGATATTGGCCGACAGAGGACCAAGGGGATATAAATCGACGAAGGTGAGATACTGGCACCTCGTCTAAGCCGTCCCGCTTGGAGAGTGGGAGGACTGCCCTCGAGGATCGGGTCTTGCCTCCAGAGACCAGCTCGATACCTTTTGCAAACACTAGGCTAAGAAAGGCAGTAATGATGAGTGTGTCGATCATGATGTCTAATCCAAACCATGCCCCTGCTGCGATTGAGACGGCGATGGCCACAAGACCACAGTCTGGCCAGTACAGAGGGGTTCGGAGAAGGTGTAGAATCCCAATCAAGGACCAAACGATGAACTGAATAGACGCCAGGGGCGTAGGAGGGAAGGTGAAGCTCCGCGGCATTTGCTCCATTAGGGGAAGTACCATCAACCAGCAGTGATCTCGGTCGGCATGACGGAAGTTGACAATGGGGATCGTCAAGAAGTATCCTAAAAATAAACTGGCGAGGTCGGCAACTTTAAGGGCAGGCTGATAAACGGTGTGTCGAAGGCGACGTGGGTGGTTGCAAGCGCAGCCAAAGCTGTGTTTTGTGGTCGTATCTCAAGGACCGGGCATGATCATGAAGACCGGCTTTAGGAGCAAAGGTTGGCCGTGGCGAAGACGGCTCGCGGGGAGAGCTTGGTTCCCGCCATGGTTCCCTGGGGGTGTTCTCGTCCGAGGCGAGCTGGTTGATGGGACACCCCTCTTTTCGTCGACCTGGCATCGGAGCCAGCTGCCATTTTTCTTGGTTGTTTTGGGTGAAAGTTGGCGCAGTCGAGATCGGGGTGCTGTCCCTCCTTTTAGGAAACAGCAGCATCTCCTTCGCGTTGACAGAGACGCATCTAGACCGAACCAAGTGGGTGCTTTGAGTCCTTGATGTGTTGGAGTGTATCCATGCTGTTTTGCTGTCCAAAGTACTGAGCGTCGGACCGCACCGATTTTCCTGGCCCAGACACGAACACCCGTTTGTATGATATTGAACCGTTTGAGGAAGGCGAGGACTGACGGCTTCCTCGCCCTCTTCAAGCGCTCTTCTGCCAAGCGAACATCCAGAAACTGGGGGTGGGCATCCCCGAATGGAAGGGCTCGAGAAAGGGGGGAACCACCACGGTTCGAGATTGGTTCTGGTCGGCGCCCGTTGATTTACACGTTCGTTGTCGTTGTTGTACTGCGGAGGTCTATCGTTTTCGTACGTAGCCCATGTGTAGAACTCGTCCACAGTCTCCGCAGGGTCTGACTGCTCGGGGCTCGTTTGTCTCTCGGGAGAGGGGACCATGTCGTCGCGGTCGTAACGGAAGCTGCCACGATAGGGTTCCTCAGCTGTGGAATTGTTAACGAGGATGATAGTGAAAGAGATGAGCCGACTGTTCTTACTTGTGCGGCAATTCTTGGGGCGATCTTGGAGTTTGTAAAAGTCGACACCAGCTTCGCGATGCATCTGATGACCGGGTTGCAACATGGACGCAGAAGAGGGGTAACGGATGAAGAAGGGTGGTGGTTATGCTACTCCTGGTGTCTAGATGTGGCCCTACCACCCAGAGCCTTGTGCCGAGAGCACTCGTAGGATGATTGGCTTCGGGATGCTCCGAACTGAGCGCTTTCCGAGGCCTCCTTACCCCTTACCTCCTTGTGGTTGCCTTGCGCAAAAGACTCGGGAGCTAGCCACGCTCCGCACGACGGTTCGCGGCCATTGAGCAGCCTGTTTGACGTCTTCGACCCAAGGTTTTACGCATCGATGATCCAGCCATGCCAAAAGCGGCTCGCATGTACTAGCATGCCTTGAATTCTAGGCCAAAATCAAGACAAGCCGACATCTTTGGTTGATGCAACATCAGTGATCCAGGTGCCCCAGTTTCGCCATCCCCTTCCCAGGTCCCCATTCCAATCCTCGCCAGAATTTCCTTAAGTGTACCCTTCCGCCAACCGCATTCCCCACCTCACTCTCCTTCCCAGCTCGTCATCCTGCCCTCGACCTTCAAGATCTGCTTGGATTTTCGAGAGAATGCTGGCTTTTCTCCTTTAACATTCCCCGTCTTCCGACCATCACCCACTCTTCCACGTTCTATCTTCAGTCCCGCCCCATCGGTCTCCCACACCTTGGTCCCTCGGGGGAAATTTGAACGAGGCTGCATCAAGTCCCCCGCCCGAAAGGTATCACGGGCACCGTCCACCGTCCTACAATATGGGCGCCGACGGCTCGCTACCCGAGTCTCGCGAGCCAAAAGAGCCAAAAGAGCCAAAAGACATCGCCACGTCGTGGAGTCATTACCTTCGCCGTCATTCTTCCACGCAGTTTGCGTCGTGCTCCCAGCGCAGCACCGTTGGCGCCGCACAAGGACACGCGGATGGACTTGCAACCCCCAAGCGTGTATGGACCCATCTCTTGACCTGGCATTGCTGTCAAAACACTTCTTAAGAGCATTTACTCATTATTACAATCCTAGGCTACCGCCATTACACAACACTCAGCCATCTCATCTTGATGAAGTGGTCAAGCAGCCAGAGACCATCCCAAGTTCCAGGCCGTTCAGAAGCAAGCTGCGGAACCCTGATGAAGATCAAGGTCCTCCTGGACACCGCCTCACCCTCAAAAGGTCCAATGTTCCTGTCAACCGTCGGAACCGACCGTTGTCAGACCCTCATACCCATCCTTTCTATCCATCGAGTACCGATTCAGCGGACTTGATCAAACAACCGGAGACTAGGCCCATCTCACAAGAACAACTTGTCGCCGAGGTCAAAGGCGCCTGGTTGAAGACCTGTCTGGATGGTATCGCATTTATTTTAACCTGGTTGCGGATAGAAACCCTGAAGTCTGCCCTAACTAGATTGATGAAGCCAGCACCCGCCCAGCAATAGAGCCGTTGTCGAATAAATACTATTATACAGGATCTATCGTTCTTGGAAATCACATCACAAAGCCTACCCAAGCTCTAGCCGCAGTGGTATGTAACTGCAGAGTAGATTTGATATCCCACCATAGCTTCATCTCAAGCAGTCGCGAGGTTGACTAATAACCAGTCTAGCTACCGGACCTAATAACAGCCCTTTCCGGAGGGGCAATCCCCACCGACACAAGATGGCCGCCTCCCGCCTGCGCCTTGAGCTCCTCTACCCGGAACTCCTCCTCCCGTTTAAAGTGCAACAACCCCGACTCTATGACATCGTCCGCCAAGAGGCCACTGTCAAGAATATCCCTCCTCTTCCTCCGGGGAGCTCGGCTTATCCGCCGATCCCATTCCACGGTTCAGTCCTGACACTTGGCGCACTTAGAAGGGTTGCCTGCTGCAGAATGCAGGCGCCTTAAGTAGACAGAGAGCAATCAATCATCTTGCCCTCCAATTTTGACCCCTGAAAGTGCCGTGCTTCGACGGTGAACCGCTGGGCTCATGAAAAGAGCTACTCCCTTTACGGAATGACTTGCAGCTACCATGGTGCAGAAATCCTGGCTCCCTGGCTTCCGTGGGCCGAACCGCTGAACCTGCAGCTACGTCAGCCTCCACCGCCAGCGCCGCGAACCAAACAAGTGCAGGTCAGTCAACTTCCGTCGTACCAGCTCCATGCAACAGCCAGAAGACCCCGAGAGTCTCCCTCCATAACGCAGCGTCAGACAGCTTAGCGCATCGAGCCAACAGGTTGGGGGAAAGGATGGGTTGGGTCGGCGGGGGACTGGGAAGGGGTCTTGCGAACCAGGCAAGACCTGTTGTGTACACCACGGGTGTCGTGTGCTTTGAATCGTTCCGCCGATGTGAAAGATTTTGTCATCTGCCTCGCGACAATGGAGGTCGACAATTCTCTAAATGTACCACCGGAACTGGTGTTCTTGCTAGTAGAGGTAAGGATGGCGCTGGGGTTGGCGGTGGTGGGACGAGCGGGCGCTCGAGACTTGACAGAAATCGCCGGGCTAGTGTGGTCGGAAAGGAGGAAACGACTCGGCAACAGAGTCAGCAACTTTCGGCTCCCGTGAGCAACTGGTATTGCCCGTCTGCGGCCCACATTCACTGGTTGTCTTCCGACCAATAAATGTGGGGCCCTTCGCAGGTGTACAGTTTGCCCTATCACAGGAGACGCAAACCGCAAGCAGTTTGCCTAAAGAGCTTTGAGGAACGAAGCTGGACGATACGACAATACAATACTGGAGATGTCAGATTGTTCGTAGCGAAGGATTCGTTAATAAAATTCACGCGAAGAAATCGCTTTTTAGTGCCTGACATCGGGTGCGTGTTTCAGGAATGGCGAGGCTGGGGTCCCTCGGCATACACAGATGCTAGTAGATGCATATATCAAACAAGAGTTGTCTGGAAAGGGGAAAACCATATGAAATTACTACGTCTTTTTCTACTTCGAGTCATGGGCACCCGTCCGATTCTCTTTGAGTTTCAGTGCGACGAGGGGGCCGAGGAGCTGAAGTTCATTCATAATATTCCCAGCAGTCTCGTCAATACCAGGCCCCAGTCGCGCACAGAGATGCCGAGGACATAAGTAAGATTCTAACCGTAATACAGCCCATCCTTAAAGAGCATGAGGAGCGGGAATGCGAAGCCCAGACACGACAGAGCGGTTGAGGAGATGATAGCTGAAGCTATGGCAGAAAGTCAGGGTCAGGGAGCATCGCGGCTCACCCCGGATCTACACTGCATGTTCCCCCACCTGGTATACTGCATGATATATCAACTGCCGACACTACGTCGTGGAACCCAAAAACAAGTTGAATGTTTTCGTCCATCGTGGATGATCTGGCGGAAGATGAGCACGTGAACAAGGCAGATATATCTCAAAATTCAAGAGAAACACTCAGCTTCTCGATCCTCATGTATGCTCCGGCTGTTTTTGCCCATGAAATTCGCCTGCTGATATTGAATTGATGCAAGATCTACGGATCCTGGACATGAAGACCACCTTTGTCAGCCGGCCGAAGCTACTCTGGAGCTAGCACCGCCCTTCTCGCCTTCTTCCCTTCACATTCGTGAGCCTGGCAGTCCAAAGGTACTGCAGTAACGACGCCGAAAACATGCCATCCTTCGTCTCGCTCCTGACTCCGTAGCATTTTGGGTTCGGAGCTTCCTGGTGAGCCGGACCCACATGGGGGTGACTTCAGAAAAGAATAACTGTGTTGGTTTCCTCTTCCAGATCTTCCGCTTTTAGAACAGTATTCCATTCCCCCGGTTTGAGATTTTCTTTTTTGGTAGGCCAGCCATTCATTACACCAATTCGAACGAACTCAGATTCGCTTGAATTCTCACTCGGCCTCTCGCCTCTGCTCGCTAAGATAAGTGCGGCTGCTACATCGATGAACAGGGCAAAGCATGGCTCTTTCGGCTGAAGATCAAAACACACATTAACTTGGAATACCTGGCTTCGGACCATGAATTCGACAGGATATTTGCTGAGGTGAAATTCCGCGTCGGGGATAAGCTTCAGTTCTACTAATGGGGCCTAGTCGACGTAGCGATCAGCTATCAGTCTCCATAGAGTCCACAATGGAACCTAACTTACCTTGATCCTTAGGGCGCACCCACGGTCGACAGAACCGTAGCGATCATAGCCCACTTGGTATCGAATGCCCATTACTTGAGCAAAGACTCCCGAAATATACCCAGTCTGGGTAAACTTTACGGGGGCATTGATTGCGGCAAACGACCAGCTCGGCGCGCGATAGCTCGTTGGAACCGAGACTTCGTACATGTCGTCGTCCACGGGAAGCTCGTCGTCATCGTCAATGTCTTCGCTGTATGGTCCATGAATAACGCTATAGTTTAGGTGAGGCTTTGAAGGACGACCGGAAACAATAGCCCCAGGAGCGTGTTCCAATTCCTCGAGATAAAATTCGTTGAAAGGTTCGCATGAGAATGACCGAATTCGGGCGGCAGAGGAGGTTGTGAATCTTTCTGACCCGAGGTGGCATACCTTCCAATTTAGTTGGTCCCATAGCTCCCTAAGCCATACTCCGGCACAATAATACTCATCATTTGACCGCTGTCCAATGTGCCTGGCTAAGCCCGCGAGAGCCACCAGCTTATCTGACTCGCGTGTCAGCCGCCGACGAGAGTAGTCTTCCATGAGCTTCGTCCAATTCAGGCAACGGTTGGGATCTTGTTCAGAGGAAGAATATTCCAAAGATAAGCGTTTGCGGAAGCGAGCACCGTCCTCAGCGACGAACATTCGACCACATTCCCAAAACATCTGATCAACGCCGTAATGCACAATCCGAGACGACAAGATCCGTTCTTGTAAGGTCCACCCTCGAGAAGAGAGGGGTTCATCTTTGACAGGGTCGTAAGGCTTGCCAAAATTGTCAACGCAATATACTCGAGGCAAATTGCTACAGGAACTCGGCATCCACTCTGGGAAAAGATAAATCGTAGATTCGAGTTCCAGCCCTTTGGTGAGCGTGATGGCGCAAGTTGCATCCCCTTGGTCCTGCCTGATAGTTTTGTAAAGCGCCTTGCAATCTGCAGGTATGTATGACTCCGACCGGCGCAAAATGCATCCAGAAGAGTCATCCGTGGATGCAGCGGCAGCAATCGTGAGAAAAGCGTTGGCGTAAACATCAGCCATTTTGGATGATTCACGGCGCCAGTCCTCCGCATCATCTTGGATGATGCATAGGGAATCTATCCATAGGTAACGCACGGATAGCTTGCGACTAACAAGCACGGCATCCTTAAAAGTGAGCGGCAGGTCGCTTGTGGGAATCCCTCGCGTCAAAACGTCGCGTGTGGTGGTTGTCAACGTGATCCTGTGCGAGGAGCCCCAGCAGTGGCTGAGCGCAATATACCGGCCGGTCTCACCATGCGTTTCCCGGATCTTGATGATATCCCCCTTTTCGTCGGCCGCTAAATCAAGGATCCTAGTAGGGAGGGTAACGACCGAGGCTCGCAGTCGTGATGCTCATTGCAGTTCTGAATCCAGCTTCTGAGGGTCGATAGCCCGCTTTCAGAGCCTGGGTCTAACGCGCGGACGCGACCGGGAACAGTTTCAGCCATCGGGTCCCCTAAGATGGAGGATTAGCTAGGAGTTGCCTTCTTGCGGCATAGTAACCTACCACTGCTCGTGCAAATGCGTAAGTCTGTCCCTCGAAGTTCCGGTAAGTTTTCTCCGGCCCCCTCAGCGTTCTCAATTGACGGAGTCTGTCCAAGTCTCACACCAAGACCTACTAATTGGTCAAGTGGACCCTCCGGCACCGAAGCCCACCAATTTCCAAAGATCCAAACCGGCATATTTTCATTGATCGGTGGAACCGAGCCACTTCGCCATGATCCGTCCCAAAGATATAACCCAGTAGACCCTTCCCGAAATTGAAGGCATATTTTCCGGTAAAGTCGCTCCACCGCAAGCCGAATGATCTTACAACTTCGACATGTTGACGCTGACGCCTTCAAGCTTGCCCAGGTTGGATGATGAGGCCAAGCATCTTCCTCCTCCCGCGGAAGGCTGCTGAACGGTATCGCGGCGCACGTTTGACACAGGACGGACATGGCGAGAGAATTTTTTTTTTCCGGAAGCCCTGGTTGCTGCTCCAGCTATGTGGTTGCTTTCACTGCTTGACGGCTGTCACCGGGATACTTGAGCGTGATGAAAACGGAGACACTGAAACCAATGTTTCAGTCTGAATTTGACTGCGTGGATCATAAATAGTGCAAGAACGGTTGATCGATTGAGCTGACGCTAGGTATAAATACCTCACTTCGTTCATGCCGATAATTGGCCTTTGCCAGCTTAAATTTAGTCGAATGCGATTGGGTACTGCAGCTGCCTGTGTTGCCCCAATCTGCTCCTCTTCGTCATTATCAACTGCGGTGGCGTAGTGGCTTTCTGCAACACTCGGCCTCTGGCGAAGCCCGCTGGCCAATCTCGCTCTCAACCCCGACTGATCTAATTAGCGCATGGTAGCGGCTTCGGCCATTGGGCATCGGGGTTCCCCAAAACTCGTGCGCGCCTAGTGCACGCCGCAGACGCGCCACGTGCGATACTGTGCCAGGTGGCCCTGGAATTGCGAGAGACACGAACCACGAGCAAAGACGGCCAAGCCGTTCCCACACAATGCGACCCCTACAGCTTGTATGTGCAACTATCGCGTTGCTCGTCAATAGATGGAATCACTCTCTTGTTTAAAGCGCGGGAGAGAGACTTTCTTGGCAACAGAGTGCCGGACGATATGACCGCAGCGAGGAGAGGTTAGAATTACTGAGTGAACAGACGATCCGGGCTGCGGAATCCTGGGGTTGGATAGGGGAACGATGATGGGGGGCTGAAACGAATAATGTTTCTCAGAAGGTTTCAAACGCGTTGCACATGACGACAGGACAAAGTTGAAGATGTTGGATTGTTTGTCGTAAATCTTCGTTGATCCGATTGCAGCGAAGGAGTTGGTTTTTTCTGGCTGATAACGTTAGCCTTGGCGCCGAATTTCGAGTTTCCCACCTATTGACTCACACCGCTCCTTCTCCACCCGCTCCCTCCAATCGTCAATCCAAATCGGCAGCGCCACCTGAGGTACGTGCAGGAGCTCTCCGGTCTTCTCCACGAAGTGTGTCACAGTTCTGGACAACAACCGCTTCCAACTGAACTCTACACACCGTTGTTTCAATTCCGATATCCTAAACCCTCAACCGAACCATATCACAGACTCACGAGCAATTCAACTGAGGCCAAGGCTTCCTTGGTCACCGCTTCCATTCGCTCTCTATCCTACGGCAATCTAGAACAATGAGACTCCTCAGCCTTGAAACTCCGGAGCTCGAGATCACCCATAAGAGTCTCGAATGGCTTTCCTACACCATCTTGTCTCATACCTAGGGAGAGGGAGAGGTCACCCTCCAGGATCTGGCAAGCACGACCAAGCATTACAAGGCCATGGCTGGCTACGGGAAACTTCTGGGATGCTGTGACAAGTCCAGGCAAGAAGGGTTTCAGTACACCTGGATCGATACATGCTGCATCGACAAATCCAGCTCCGCCGAATTGTCCGAAGCAATCAACTCCATGTTCGACTGGTACGGCAAAGCCCAAGTTTGTTACGCCTACCTGGGCGACGTGGACGGACTGGGGAGCGATGACCCAAGCCAGCCGTCATCATCTTTTAGGGAGAGTCGATGGTTCACACGTGGTTGGACGCTTCAAGAATTATTGGCGCCGCAGGAAGTTGTGTTCTTCAACAAGGACTGGGTCGAGATTGGAACGAGAAGATCATCGAGGGCCGTCATTGAAGAGATTACTGGAATCTCTAAAGAGACCTTGGAGAAACCCTTGTGTGGTTCTGAAACTTGTCCGCATATTTGCAGAGGACACAGCGTGGCGCAGAAGATGTCATGGGCGGCACTGAGGAAGACAACCAGGGAAGAAGATCGAGCCTACTGTCTGATGGGACTTTTCGGCGTCAACATGCCCCTCATGTACGGCGAGGGTGGCGAGAAGGCTTTTGCGAGGCTCCAGCAAGAGATCATGAGGCAGTCGAGCGATGACTCAATTTTCGCCTGGAGCTTATTCGGATGGAGCCACTGGGCCAGAATATTCTTCCCCGAGGATATACGGCGCGAGGGGCCCGTCGCCTGGCGGCCAGAGCTCTTTTATTCTGGACTCGGCGTTTACACTGCCTGGAGTGCGGGCTTTCTTGCGACCATCTCAGACAGGGAATGGACCCCACCGACTCTCTCACACGGTTCGACGGCCTACGAGGAGACACAACGGTATCTTTCACTGACTGCTCCCATTCTGACGCTTGAGGACCTGCGCGGAACATTGAACGTAACAGTATTCACATTCATGAAGGAGGAGGGGAATTTTGACAGGGATGATTGCGAATACGGCGAGCTCGCCGGGACATCCGTCGAAGCTATCTTTGGAGTCCCGGGAGTGTCGAGGGCCATTGCTATTCTGAGCTGCTGTTTCCAGTTTGGGCGCTTCGGGATTGTTCTTCAGAGGAACCAAGATGGAACGTACTCCAGAGTTCACAACCTTTCGATAATGGGGGTCCAGTTCTCCGAGCTTCCGGAGCGTTAGACCGTCAATATTCGACATCGAGAAGGGTTGGGTGTCGAATGCGATTCCACAACCATAAGCCCTGAGCCTAGCGTGACTCAGCTTGAAGTGATCCTGGTAGAGGCGAACGGCTACTTCACAATCAGCAAGTTTTTGGGCGTCTCGGACGATGTGACAGGTCAGAGATGGACTTCTACAGGAAAGGCGATAGGCTCACGTTCTTTTTTACCCCTGAGAAGTGCCGAGTGGCAATACTCTATAGAACGACGGCTGCCATTCAAGAGAACAGCTATTCCGTTCAAGGCCCGCCGCAAGCCCAGGCCTCGCTGGTTCATCCAGTACAAGCGCGCGTTCGGAGGGACCCAACGGCATTTTGACGAGGGTGACTGGGAGCCTTGCGATCTGGTGTGGGCTTGGAGGAGAATGGGAAGGAATCGAGTGGGACACCGGGCGGTGGGCCGACGGTTCGAACGCCGATGGGCCTGGGTTTGGGTCTCCCCCTTACCTCGCAGGCAAGCGGGCCACCCCGACCCGACAGGAAGATCACAGCGTTCTACTCGCATATCGAGAAGCGGCAGGGTGTGGGGGACACAGACAAGCAATTCCAGATAGGTAAGTGTCTAAGCGACACTCGTTATGTTTGATAGAGTTAGGAAAGGAGTGGCAATACTAATCTTGCCCCCTTAAGAAATCCATAAGAACACTGAGACCCGTGTTGTCCTCCGCATGGGTGCATTCTCACCATGCAACGGCCAATATACAACACCTCTGTCTCGAGTCAGAAGTCGTCTGCTTGGGGCTCGACAGCCGTTTCCACAACGTCGCCGACCCCCGTTTCCTAGTAACGCCGGGACAGCCCCCCATGGGTGTCCAGTAAATGGCCTGCAAATGTGTCTAGTAACGCGGAGGCAACTCCCCCTAACACCATCGGCCTCCACCGTGGTGTAACGCACGGCAAGGTCCCCACGTTGTCTAGTACAGGCCTGCACCATCTCTAGTAACGACAGGCTCTCCACGTGACGCTGGCACCCATCGTGTATAACCCGGATCGGTACCTCTATCGTGTCTTACCGGCTTTAGAGGTGTCATGTGAGCGCCCTCGTTTACGTCGTGTCTGGTGAGCGAGCGCCTCTAGGCTACGTCCTTTTAAGACTTTGAATCACGATCGCTTCGGTAAGCGCCAACTGTTCACAATGGATTTCAATTGGAGACTTTTGGCGCTTGTTTTAAAGGCATCTATTAGGGGGGCACCCTGTTTTTCTTAGGGGGGCACCCCCCCCTAACAGGGTTAGGGTTTTGTATGGGTAAAAAACTTCCACACTCCAAACGCGGTCGCAACGCGAGGCGCGTTCCAATTGACGTGCATGCGCGCCCTTCTTTGTGGTTGCAAATTCTGCCATCGCCACCAATTTCTCGACTTCCTCCAGGACACCAAACACCCACAACGGTTTGTCGCATCGACCTGGTATGGTTCCAGTAGCTAATAATATGATCAGTCAATGCCCTGAAGCCTTTGGAAGCACCAGATTCCCGCGTGGTGTCAAGCAGTCGCCGAGTTTCGCAGCTGCAGCCATGGCAACCATGATCCCCGACAGCGACGACCAGTACTATTACAGCGATATTGACGATGTTCACGCGCTTAAGGACCCTTCCGTTCGCCAATCCGAGGCTCGCTCTTGGCGCGAGGACTGGGTTCAGCCTTTACGCGAGGCCTTAAGCGTTGCGAAAGGCCTTATACTGATTAATCTCCGCGATGATCTGCCTACTGAACTGCCGCCGTTTAGCTCTGAAAGCGACTCTGAAAGCGACTCCGATGGTAAGTCCTGGGAGGGTATACAAAGCGACTGTGACGGCTAAGGCAACGATTTAAGCGAGGGTTACTTGACCGATAAGGACGAAGCTATTCCAAACCCCCCAGATACGATCACAGTAAGCACAGTTAAAGGGCTACAGACTGCTGTAAACGCTTAGGTGAAGGATAAGGGCTTTACCGTCATTAGAAGGAACGGCTGCTATAAGAAGAATAGCTCTTATACTTAATACACCCTTAAATGTAACCGTCACAGCTAATTAAGAAAGTCTAGGGGTACTGGATTACGCGCTCCTAAGACACGTAAATACAGTTATAATTAGAAGGCTAACGTTGTTTAGTTAACTAGTGGATAGCAGCTCTAACTCCACAAAGAAGCAATCCACTAAGCTTACAACTATAGTCGCTCTCTTAACCCCCAGGCTTATCCCTAACACTGTAAAATATCTAATAAAGTCCTTAAAGCCATCGCTAACGCTTTTATTCACCCTAATATCCGTATAAGAGACGTAGGTAACCTTATTGCCACTTAGTTCCCAGATAGTAACTATATTAACACTAATATTTATAACGTAAGATTACAGTTTTATTAAAAGAGGCTAAACGGTTATATAATTATTACAGTAATAATTAAGGACTTTAACAAGCTTATAATACCTTACGTTACTAAGTGGAGAGACTTTAAGAAGAAGGAGGACCTTATTAGTATCGTCTTTACCTATCCTTTACTCCTTTCCTTAATGGTATTATTATAGGAGGTTATTTAAATAAATATAACGTACAGTATAAACATGTTTAATTATCCTTTATTTTAAGTTATAAGACTAATAAGCTGTAACATTACATTTACGTCGATGTTTAGCCTTATTAATAATGAGAAAGAAAAGGCGTTTAACTTCCTCCTTACTAGTATAAAGTAACTTTAAGCGGAGATGAAGATCCCTAAGCCTTTAATTATTATAACAAACTGCTGTAAAGAGATAAAGTTAACTATCTTTACTACCTTTCCTAATACCCAGTAATAACTCTATATCTACCACGTTATTAAAAACATATATAGTAACGTTAAGAAAAAGTATAAGAAGAAGGTTAACACATATATTAAAGTTAACTTTAATAATAAGGAGTTTAACGATAATAATAAGCCTGCACTTTCTACAGCTAAGCTCAGCGCCTTAATAAAGCTTTAAGAAGAAGAAGAAGAGCAGATAGGGCCTAGATTTACAGCTTAACGTATACCTTATAACTATTACAGTGTTAAGGTGATGTTTAAGGAGATAGTGTATACTGAGAGCGAAGATGCCTTCTTTAAGGCTTAGGTTGCTTTAAAGAGAGAGTTCTCAGACTAACTAACTATACTCTAGTATATTTAAAAATAGTAGTTTCCTTTCCGTAAACAGTAAGCTAACTGCTATATTAAACGTTACCGTAATTTTAAAGCCAGAGTTATATCACTAACTAAGTTAACTAACCTTAACGTTAAAAGCTACCTTATTAACGGCCGCACCTTTACCTACTACCTTATAGATACCCTTTAAGCCTTAGCGTTACGCTAGATTAAGAAGTGGGAGGATAAGCGAGTTGCTGAGAGTGTAAGTATACGCTGTAAATACGTTAGGTATAAGTATTTTAATTCCTTATTAATAAGGGTATTATATAAAGCCCTGGAGTTAATTAATTGTAAGTATTAATATGTGAAGGTAACATTTACTATAAAGACTTAGCTAGCTAAGCCCCTAAACCCCTGTTAGCTAGAGTGTACGGTATCCTTATAGTACAGTATTCTGTGCCGTTATATAATCTACTTACAGCTTATTAATAAAAAGCGGATTCGCCTTTAAAGCATTCTACTTTACTGGCACCTTACACTCAGTCTTATAAGTAACTACCATCTTTATTATTAGCGTTTCTAACAGTATTAGGATAAAGAGGACCCTTACTTACGGATCCGTAATCTTAAGGTAGTTAAGAAGCGGCGAGGAAGACTGCGTAATAATCGCGTTATAATGCCCCTTAAGTTTACAGTTATATAGACTATATTACAGACACCACAGATATTACAGACATTATAAAAGGCTACCCTTAAGGCTTTACGTAAATAGCGATAGAGAAAGACCTGTGACGACCCTGCAGGCTGTCACTTGGGCCGGAGCGGCCCGACAAATTCCCCGCATAAGGAACAGTGTAGAAGGACAGTACGCACAGTACTGCGCACTGGGCCAGGGGTGCAAAGACCCAAAGCCCCTATAACTAACCAGCAGTTACTCAGTCTTGGTAGGAGTGCTCACCTACTGAGCATCTAAGGAACCTCTGAGTAAGGAGTGTTTAGTAGCAGGTTGCTTAGTTCCTCACTAAGTAACAGGCCACTAAGTAAGGTATAAGGTACCTCTGGCTAGTTAGTATAGATAGTTATAGTTGTACCTATAATTACCATAAGGGACTTTAGTTCCTCACGTTAATATTTAATTATTCATTTATATCCTACTGTTTAGACTTACCTTTATACATTATAGTGATAATAACTTACAGTAACATTAAACCCCCTGTTTAAAAGTGCTAGCTTAATAAACCGTCTTCGGAACGCCCCTTACCTGTTAGCGTCCTGCTATACGTTCTGTCTTAACCTATACCAGTCTTTTTAAGGCCTGTATTAGGTGCAGGTTGTAATACGATATTAACGTCTAGTTTTAAACGCTATTTATTAAATTCCCAGATATTACTTTTCTCCCACCAACATATCAACCTTTAGAAAAGGTAAGGAGATTAAGGAGGCGTAAGCCTAGCCTTAGCTCCTTATTATTAATAAGTTAATTACACGCCTTAAAGACTTAAACCTTAACTAGTAGGGACTGGTTAAGGAACTTAATAAAGCCTTCCCCAGAGATATTAAAAGCTATATCGGTCTTATTGAAAAACTTTAAACCTAACTTAACACTGTTAAGTTAGAGAATAACAACCTTAAAGGCTTGTAGAAAAAACAAATAAAACTCCCCCTACTGTCACGCTTTAAGGGAGACTTTACACAGCTAAAGTCCTAAATAGCCCAGCTTTAGAGTTATGTCACTTACTATAACAAGCAGTTCTTCGAAAAAGAAGGAAAGGTCAGGTTCGCCAGAGCCCTACTAAACAGAGTAGCCGCTTGCTAATATAAACCCTATATAAAGACAATTAATAACCTCTTTATAAATAAAGCGTGTAAAAAGGCCCTTAAGACTTAAGCTCTTTTCGACAACTTCGACGTATTTATTAACTAACTCTAAACTAAGTTTAAAGAACTAAACACCCCCTAGTAGGCTAAATAACGCCTTATAGCTCTAAAGCAGACATCCTTAGTCCTTAAGTTCTCTATACACTTTAAACTAGAAGTAATAAAGACTAAACTTAGCTAAAAGGCCTTAGTAATGCTGTTTTAGAGTGGCTTAAAGGAATACGTTACTAGAGACCTTTACTGAGAAGACTGACTAGACCGCTTGCAAGAACTAATCGAGATGGCCATTAAGGCCGACAATCGGTATTATAATCACTATTATAAGAAGAACTTCTAAAAAGAACGGACCCCTTACTAGCTAAGTAAACCTAAGAAAAGGAACTAGTTAATTACGATAAGTTACTACCCCGGGCTAATAGATATTAGTATAGTAAACCGTTAGAACTAACCTAACTACGATAAGCTGTAACGACAGCAGTAGTAAAAGCAGCCTAAAGACCTGTTATAGGTCCAGTGCTTTAACTGTGATAAGAAAGGATATATAGTATAGTAATACCCGTCACTAAAGCAAGTTAGTTAGAAACCTGTTTTAGAAGGAGGAAAGTACGTTAGGTTTAACTTAAGAGATATCTATATTAAGATAGTAGGTAACGAAGAAGATTACACTTAGATAGATAAGTGTAACTTAAGAGACGAGGATAAAGAAGAAAAAGAACCCTAAGATATAATATACCCAGTCCTTAAAGGTATCTTAGAAAAGTTAGCTATAAAAGTGTAAGTTATTACAGACCGACTCTAAAGTGGAAACTTAAAACTGTTAGAGGTATAGGTTACGGAAAACTAACTTTAGGAAGAAATGTTCCAGTTAGTTATAGCAGGCCTTAAAAACCTTACCCTGTAAGCTTAGGAATTAAGGAAGTCTAGGAAAAACCTTAACTTAGACCTTACTAAGATAGTAAAGGGAGTCGAAGAACTAGCCTTCTAAGCCACTTAAACGGTAAAGTAAGTATTAAAAGGTGAAAAAGAATAAACTAAGAGAATTAAACTAAAGAAACAGAAGTTCTTTTTAACAGTACCCCTTAAGACTTTTAAGCACTTTAAGTACGCTAAATGGATTAGCACCCTTACCTCCTTAAAAGAGGGACAGCTTAAATAACTGCCTTGTATTAAAGCTAGTGTACCTTAAATTAGTACCTTAAAGGTCCCTTAAGAAGGTATAAAGCAAACACACTAACGGAGGGTCTAAAAGTTAAAGGAGAAATACTAAAAGTTAGTAGATAAAGTAAAGGACCTGTAAGTTAAGAGCTTTACCGTAACGTCTAAAGACAGAGTAATAGAAATTAGGTTAAAACTTTATAATAAAGTTCACTTTGCTAATTAACTTAAATATTAACTTATTAAGGAAGACTACTTTATAGAAGAATAAGCCAGGTTATTACTACCTAAGTTCTAAGAAGAGGTTTAGGAGAAATAACATACATAAAGGTAAGTAGAAGAAGAGAAAAAATAAGGCGCCACTTCCCCCGTTCCGTACTTTATAACTGCAGTACCTACAGTTAACGTTAACCACCCTAATTATAAAGATATACTGTAGATTAATTACGTGTATAATAACTATGCTCTTAACTGGCATTATAGACTTAAAGCCCTTTATAACCACTTTTTAAGTATATGGAGATAAGACTACACTATTACTAAAGTAAAGTTGGAACTAACTTATTACTAGGTCTTTTACTTCCTGATAAGAGAGTCTAGCAATAAGTGGAAAGTTATTATAGTTAACTAAGCTCCCATTATATATTAGTAAAAAGGAGTGCTTAATAACTGCCCTATCACAACATACTTATTATATCTTAACAGAAAAGCCAGAGAATAGTAAAAGTGGGAAGACTACTAGCAGATCTAAGAGTAAAAAGACATTATTACGATCTAAGCCTGTAAAGCGTACTATCGTCTTATTAAGGACTTTAAAAACATTATACTATTTAAAGTCGATTAGATATTAAGGTGTGAGAACCTAGGAAAGGTTAATCGTTAGGTTTACTAAAGCTACCTGTTTTTCCAAAAGGAATTAGGAAAAGGCTATAAGCCCTTTAAAAGGGCCGGAAACCAGTAGTTCGCTAATTAATAAAAACCTTAAGAAGAAAGAGAGGCACTTAAAGGTTAAGTTAGATAAGACCTTAAAGATAAGTAATTACTATAACTTAAATATTAAAAAAGCATAAGTATTATTCTATTAGTGTCGATATAACAGACGGAAAAAGGAGGTTATTTAAGGTAAGAGCAGTAATTAATAACGGGAGTGCTTCTAACCTAATACACCCCTTACTAGTTAACCGAAGGAAACTCCCTAACGAAGAGTATAAAGAGGTTATCCCTATTTAAAATAATAAAGGAGGCTTATACTAGTATAATAACGGCAAAGTTACCTACCACTTACTACTCTTAATTAAAGTGGATAAGGATAAATAATAAGTGGACTTTAACGTTACATTAGTTACAGGATACGATATAATCTTAAGTCTACTTTAACTAGAAAAGTATAACCCTGTAATCAACTAAAGGAGTAGCTACCTTATCTTTAGTAAGTCCCCTAACTGTAATTATAGTTTAAAGAAAGCTAAGAAGGCATTAAACCGTTCCAGAGATATATAGAGCACTTAAAAGCACACTAAACCCTTAAAACCAAATACAGTTTAAGTTAGGTTTACTAAAACAGTTAAAGGACTAAAAGGTCTACTACACTGCCTAAATGACGATTTAGAAGGTAAAAAGAAGTAAGAAGCTAACCTACAGATAAGTAAAGAAGTTAACTTATTTAAGATACCTATAAAGTATAGGAAGTTTACCTTATTTCGAAAAAAGATACCGTAATTACTAGACTATAAACCGTAAGACTACAAAATTAAGTTAAAGCTAGGAGTAAAGCTCTGCAGCTTCCAGCCTTATTATCTAAACCCTTAATAAGCCAAAGCCTTACAGGAGTACGTTAATAAGAACCTAAAGAATAGGTTTATTATAGAATCCTAATCCCTAATAGGATACCTAGTGCTATTTATCCTAAGGAAGGGAGACGGTAAACTACATATAGTTGTTAATTACTAAACGTTAAATAAGGATATAATTAAGAATTACTACCTATTACCACTTATTACAGAAATATAAAAACGGATTATTAAAGTAAACTAGTTCTCTAGCTTTAACTTCCCTATAAGATTTAACCACGTCAGAGTAAAGGAAGAGGATAAGCACAAAACGGCTTTCTAGACTCGCAACAGGCACTACTAATACTATATCATACTAATAAGATTAACAAACGCCCCCATAACTTTCTAAAGCCTTATTAATAATGTCCTTTACCCCTTCCTTAATAAGTTTATCTTTATGTATTTAAACGACGTTTTAATTTACTCTAAAACTTTAAAAGAACACTAAAAGTATATATAACAGGTTTTAACAGCTCTTAAGAAGGTAAAGCTAATAATAAACCTAGAGAAGAGCCACTTTTACGTTTAGGAACTAAACTATTTAAGGTTTAGAGTAACCCTTAGAAAGCTCGAAATGTAACTAGAGAAGATAGAGGCAATTAGGGATTAACCTACTTTAAAAAACTAGAAAGAGTTATAAGCTTTTATTAGCTTTGCGAATTTCTATCGTTATTTTATTAGGTACTTTACAAAAATCGTAAAACCACTCCATAAACTTATAAGTAAGGGAAAGCCATTTAAGTGGACTAATAGATAGTAAAGGGCGTTTAAAGACCTTAAACACGCTTTCGTCATAACGCTAATCCTAGCCCTCCCGATTTCTCAAAGCCTTTCTAAGTCGAAATAGACTCCTTAAAGTTTGTAATTAGCAGAGAACTTAGCTAAATCTAAGATAATAGGAAACGCTACCTAGTTACCTTCTTATTGAAAGGAATCTACAGCCTAGCCTTGTAATACCTAATCCATAATAAGGAACTAATAGTAATTATTTAATACTTTACTAAGTAAGCACTGTATCTAAACGGTATAAAAGAACCGGTCTAGGTCTTTTCAGACTATAACAACCTCCAGTACTTCCTAACGAAGGAACTTAACCTACAGTAAGCACGATAAGCAGAGTTAATAGCCCCGTTCCACTTCCAGATCCACTACGTTAAAGGAAAAGATAATAAGTAAACCGATACTTTTAGTTAGAGATAGGACTATAAGGATACTAATCTAGTCTTAATCCCCGTTATTATATTTAACAAAGTAAAGAACAGCACGTTAAAATACACATTATAAATGTTAGACAACTAAACGCTAAAACAAACTATTAACGTCTGTATAAACTTATAAACAGAGTATAATATCCATTAGTAATAACAGGACTTCTAAGCAAGAAGGCTAACAGAAGGAACCTGTAAGCATAAGTGCCCTTTAGGAGACTTCTTAAAGCACGTGTAAGATTATAGTAAAAAGTGCCTAAAGCATCTAAACTATAACGAAACTAATTATTAGTTAAAACTGTTACTAAAAGGTATAGACAGTACGCCTAAACTAAAAGTAAGGCTTTAATATTAAGAGAAACCGTATATTTATAACTTAGATAAATAGAAGGAGTACGTCTAGCAAGTCCATAAGTCCTAGCTTAGAGGACATATAGGCCAGGCTAAGACTCTCACACAGGCCTAATAAACGTACGCCTTCCCGGAAATAAAGAAGCTAGTTAAGGAAGTGGTTAATAACTGTAACATCTACTATAGGAAGCAGAACTAACGCTATAAGCCTTATAAGCTTCTTAAACTACTCCCTATACCTTAAGCGTTATAAAGTTCAATCTTACTTAACTTCGTTACCGGGATTCTAAAGTCTAGGGACCCTGTTATAGGAGTTACCTATAACCAAATCCTTATAGTGGTCAATAGGTTAACGAAATAGGCTTACTTTCTACTAACTTTAAAGGATATAACAGCGGAGCAACTTACTTATATCTTTAAGAAAAAGGTGGTTTCACAATACCTTTAACTAGATAACATTATCACAGATTAGGATAAGCTAATTGTATCGAAGTTTTAATAAAGGTTAATATAGAGAATAGGTGTGAAAAGTAAGCTTTTAATAACATTCTACCTATAGATAAATAGCTAAATAAAATAAGTTAATTAGATACTTATAATATATCTCTAAACCTACGTTAACTTTAAATAAGATAATTAACTTAAGCTATTACTAATAATATAGATAGCCTATAACATAACACCAGTTAAGTTAATAAGTATATTACCGTTCTTCACCAACTATAGTAAGGAGCTTAAGCTCTATTAAAGCCTGCCTATAAGCACCCCCTAAGCCGTAATCCACACAGACTGGATATAGGAGTTATATAACTATCTGTAAGCTGAATTTAAGTTTACACGTGAACGAATAAAAAAGTTTACTAATAAACACTAAACTAAGTAACCAGTACTTAAAAAAGGACTTTACTATAATAGTAAATAAGTTAAGGGACTGACTCTTTAAGAGGGGGATTACGTCTACCTTTTTTCACGAAACCTGTATTTGAAACGGCTTAGTAAAAAGCTTGACTTTAAAAGGTATGGACTGTTCCAGATTAAGAAAAAGGTCGCCACCTTTAATTACAAACTAAACCTGCCCGCCAGCATAAAGGTGCAGATTAAGGTTTTTCACATCTTACTTTTAAAACCTGCCTTAAAAGGAGTTCCTTTAGAAAAGAAAATTAAGATCGATGCTAATAAGGATAAGTATAACGTTAAAAAAGTTGTAAATTCACAAAAGGGAAAGAATACGTTTAAGTATCTTATTAAGTAATTAAATTATAACCTTAAAAGTAACTTATAAAAGCTAGTTAAAAATCTTAAATACCTAAACCTAATTACAAAGTTCCACTGAAAAAATCCAGATTAACTAAAACTAATAATAAGAACTAAAAGTAAAATAAGATCTAACATCTAAATTACTATACTAAAGAGTAAGATTACTATAAGATTTAAAGCTTAAAAAGCGGTAAGAAACTTTTTAATAGGTACGGAAGGACATTTATTAAAACCTTAACTAAGGTTATAAGGACCTTAGACCTAATAAGGAGGCCGGGCCTCCAGAGCCTTTAAAACTCCACTAACACCGTTAAAAAGAAAGTCAGTAAAAGAAACAAATATGTTATCGCTACTCCACAGAACCGTAAGAGGAAAGAAGCTATAAACTAAGTTAAGAAAAGGTCGTTAGCTGTAGCGATCTCCTGGAAAAAGAACCAGTAAGTGTTCCTACCAGAAAGCCTCCCTAGTTAAAGGACTCGCTAGCCTTAAGAGAAGCAGCCAGATAGGCCTCCTTTTATTCCTGGAAATAAAGGATCTCTGCCTCCCGATTAAACATAAAAAAAGCTTACTCCTTTATATAACAACGCTAGGTTTCAATCCGTTCAAGTTAAATAGCAGCTTTACAGAGCTCTTAGGTTTTTAACTTTAAATTCCACGTAATAGCGTCATACTCCGTATCGAGATAGCGCTTCTTAAAAAAGAGCCACTAAAGGAAAGTGTCACTGTAACCGAATATATCGCATAAAGACGAAGCTCCTATTAGTAAACATTTAAAGTAACTGTTTAATTATGCTATAATAAGACAGGAAAGCGATTTTAAAGAATAACGACTATAAGGCGACATTTATAATCTAAAAGTTAAAGTAAAGTCTGTAAGGTTACGACGATAAGAGGTGCTGTTCTTTAAAGTGCACTTTTACACATAGTTAGCAGGTATAATTACGTTAAGAAAAAAAGGAACGCTCTTACTAAGGTTTTTTATAGAAAAAGAACGTTAAAAAGGGGGAATCGTGTGACGACCTTACAGGCTGTCACTTAAGCCGGAGCGGCCCGATAAATCCCCCGCATAAGGAACAGTGCAAAAGGACAGTACACACAGTACTATATACTAAGCCAGGAGTGTAAAGACCTAAAGCCCTTACGACTAACTAGCAGTTGCTCAGTCTTAACAGGAGTGCTTACCTACTAAGCATCTAAGGAACCTCTAAGTAAGGAGTGCTTAGTAATAGGTTACTTAGTTCCTCACTAAGTAACAGGCCACTAAGTAAGGTATAAGGTACCTCTGGCTAGTTAGTATAAATAGTCATGGTTATACCTATAACCACCATAAGGGACTCTAGTTCCTCACGCTAGTATTTAATTGTTCATTTATGTCCTACTGTTCAGACTCACCTCTGTGCATTATAGTGATAACAACCTACAGTGACATTAAACCCCCCGTCTAAGAGTGCTAGCTCAATAAGCCGTCTTCGGAACGCCCCTTACCTGTTAGCGTCCTGCTATACGTTCTGTCTTAACCCGCACCAGTCCTCTCAAGGCCTGTGTCAGGTGCAGGTCGTAATAAGACCTACCCTAAGCCTCCATAAGGTAACTTAGCGTGTACTTAACTTAATATACGTCGTCAGCTGTCAGCTTAAGAGGTTATATCTTCTCTAAACCTTAAAAGAGAGCCTTGCTGTTAATTAAAAGCACGCCGTCGTCGTAGGGTAACCCTTAAGCTAGAGCCTCAGCTAGAACCTTAACTAGAACCAGAGGCTAAGCTTAAGGCTAAGCGTAGCCGAAGGACTATTCTAATTAGCAATTCACGCCTAAACTAACGCCCTTTATTAATGATAACTAAGAAGTTAAGAAAGCGGGTTACCGTAGGCAGCTCCACTAACAAACAGGTGGGAGAATTGGGTTTGAGCCCTGAGAGGCCTGTGAAGAGGATTAGGAGCGGCCGTATGGTGAAACTAACAGAAAAGGTATTAAGTGCGAAATGAGGCCTTTTGCCGCGTTAGCTGTATTACTACTAGTTAATCTCTGGCCTTCTGGCCTTACAGTACGCCGAGGGCACTGAACAGAGTGTTATAAAACATGTAGATTATAGTTCTGTATTAATAATAGCTGTAGATTACTGTAAAAACAGATACCACGTCACTTCTGCAATGCTGGGAATCATCGAGATGCGTGGAAGACTTGGTCGATTTTCTACCTATACAAAACCCTAACCCTGTTAGGGGGGGTGCCCCCCTAAGAAAAACAGGGTGCCCCCCTAATAGATGCCGTTTTAAAAATGGGCCTTGCTAGACGGGCACTAGTTGTTTAGCTAGCCGGGCACTGGTCCTTCGAGGGTTAGGGTTATGTATAGCCCAGATTGTCTCACTTCCAAGGGCTGCCCGTCTCACTTATCGCCACCACAGAAAAGCCATCTTTTTTTGCAGTGATCTTGTCAGAAAGAAGGGGGTTCAGAGGCCCTGGGCATCTAGTCAGCGGAGCTGACTGGATACCTGGCACTGCCAGTACGCCAGTAAGCCTCAGCCACTAGAGTGACGAAGCCTGAATCCTGCAGAATAGTTTATAAAGAAGCCTCTGGCTTCCAGCCAGAGCCAGAGGGACAGAGAGAGAACACAAGAAATACAATCACGCAGTTGCAACCCCTATAGTTCCACAGAATCCAGAGTGCCACGCTTCCAACAAAACCCCTTTGTAAATTACAACTAGATCGAGCAATACCCTTAAGGCAGAGATACACTTAATAAAACTAATCTAGGTGCGCGAATTTGGCTTTTTTAATATAACTAATTGCCTTTTAACACTTTTAATAACGTAGCTATCCCTCTCTAAGCTCTCTATTAGGCTAGCTTCATCCATATTCTACTTATATTCAGGTAGAATCCTCTAGATAGCTAGAATTCAAAGGTAATTAAACTATTTATAAATAACCTCCTCTATAACTACTTTTACACGCGTAATATATATCCTCCATAGCCTCTAGGTCTTAATAACTAGGTACCTGTTAATAAAATGTCGAACCCAGCGTTTTCTAATGTAGTAGGAGTCTCCTTACTTAACAGAAATTCTAGTAGCCAGCTCTCAAATCGTTACGTGTAAAGGGGGGTCGCCAAAGTCGTTCTGAAAAAGAACCCACTCGGCTAAAAGGTCCTCCTGAGGCATAGATAACCTCTAGTAGTCTAGTGTGCCACTGCGTGTGGAAGCCAGCCAATCGGCCTCGGAGGGTAGTATACGGAATGGCATAGCGTCGTGCAGCCTTTTGAATTGGTAGACCTGCTTTGACAGCTGCGTAGGCCGTGCGCATGTCAAATTCAGTCCACTGCATCTCCAATGGCTGCTTTTACTACGTGGAAAGTGGAAAAGGCTGCATTCGAAATGGGAGAGAAATTAAGGTTCGTCGGAGGGGGTCGAAATAGTGGTGAGATTGGACACGGTGGTCGAAAACAGGGGTGGTCAAAAAGTGGGCCCCCGGACTTACAAGAGCGCTTCGTACGAAATGGCGACCGATCGCTAGCGCACCAAGGCCTGGAAGAGCTCGCAGCATATTGTCGAGTCTTTGCCCTTCAGAATCCGGAGCAATCGAAACGCCGGCTCACTGAGATCGATCGGGTCGTGTCTGAAGTACGCCTCTGGGGATTGCGTCATTGGGGCCATACTCGCTTGGGTGTTTCGCCCCCGTCTTGATCCGAGAATCCTCCCGAAGTTGGACAGATGAGGTTTAGGAACCAAGAACACACGACCGGAAGCTCAATGCTAGTGATAAGTTGGCAGTGCCTGACGGCTTCGTGGTGAAGTTCGGCGCATGCAGAGGGCTGTGCTCTTGGCACATCTTGAAATGTGTTGAGTCGGGTGCAGGGCTGTCAGGCGCACCAGTGTTAGCGCTTCAGATCCTGGCCATTTGATGCGAGGAATTCGAAATTCGGACGCCGGGTTTTGCGGCTGAGCGGTCACAGTGCTGTTGTTGGCAGGGGGGCAAGCGCCACCCAACTCACCCCTCAGGTGCGGGAGTCACATATCCGCTGTTGCCTCAGCCGCAATCGAAACCAGCCATGTTTGTCCTCCTCCACAGATCCATTTCCTCCGCTCTGAGTCTGACGCAACGTAAAAGCTGTCTCGCTGTAGCCTCCGTTGACAAAAGTGTTGCTCACTATGGCTTAGAGACTCATTACAGGCCTTACGTGTATAGAGGGCAGCTTTGGTCACATTCTGATATGCCGGAAGTACCAATGTCAAAAGATGCCGTTGGGAAGAAAGGCCCCTAGCATCGAAATACATCGCCCCCCTCCCCCCCCCTCCCCTTAACAACAAGGGGTCTTACTAGGGTTGTCTGAGTCTTCAGATAGATCAAAAAGGCGTGAGTTGCATTACAATAGGCCGTTGGGGAATGCGACAGAGTCTATCACATCAAAACACGGGCCACTTAAACAAAAACAAGGCATATTTTACACCCGATAAGGGGGCCTGTCTTTTAAACGGAACCTTTATATTTCTGCAAACATCATTCACCATAATCCTTCACTATAGCCAACTCCCAAGCTGCACCCCATCCAAACTAGAAACTAGACTCCCTCCTCATAGCTGTCCGCTTCTCACTATCCTTAGTGTCTATCACCTGAAGCGACACCTCCGATAAAACATCCTGCTCCTCTATCCCTTCCCCTGCCCCTCCCCTATAACACCCTATCCTCGGATTCTTCGGATCCTCAATATCCAGCCCCGCCAACAACTCCTCCCGCTCCGTAACAGGCACATCCCCATCTCGTTCCGACCAGCTTCCCTGGCCGCCTTCCTCGTACGCGAGGCGTTGCAGCTGGAGGAAGCTGTTTGTGCTCCACTCCAGGCGTTGGTATCTCGCGATGCCGTGTTTTCGTTGAAGACAGGTCATGATGGGGTCGAGGATGTAGGAGAGGAGGATGATGACGAAGCCGAGGGTGAATATGAGGACGAAGCCGAAGACGCTGAAGGAGGTGTGGTCTTTGCTTTGGATCAGCTGCGGGGGGTAAGTCATACAGGTTGTTAGGTGGACAGTTTAGGGGTGGTGTCTTACCTGGTTCACACACATGGCTTCCTGGACGGGGATTGTAGGCGGGACGTTGAATAGCTCGGCATGATCGGGGATCGTAGGTCCAGAGGCTGTGATAATGGGCGCTGCTTGCATCATGGCCATGTTGATCTGGAACCAATACGTCAAGTCTGTCATCCATTGGGTTGCCGGGATTGCGGGCTGTTGGCCGTTGCTCCCCAGTTGGTACCGTGCTAGCAGCGAGCAGGACCGGAGTGTCATGGGGATCCGGTGGAAGGAAACGGTGTCGGCGAGAATCCAGGTAAACCAGTTAAGCCGCTCCACGAGGTCAGGGTTGGTGTTGTTGTCAAACACGCCGTACGCTCTATCCACCGGGTCGTAAATGGTTCCCAGGGGAGAACACGCCGACTCTGCTGGTTTGCTCGGGTTACAGAACTGATCTTGAAGCCTGCAACCAACGGGTGAAGCGGCTTCTTTTTGCCGAAACTCAGTCACATTGCGTACGAACTTCTCGCCTGTCAGGGTGTCGAAGAACACACTGGGCCCTTCGACCTTTTCTGATTCGTACCATGGATCCTCGGTTGTGTTGAGGAATCCAGCTGCGTTGGTGGAGAGGAAAAAGAGTATGATCTCGGCATCCGTCTTGTTCAACGTGAGTTCTGTGCTGGGGCGGAAGTTGCTTCCTCTGGATGTGAATTTGCCGCCTGTGAAGAAGGCAGATATGACACTAGATGAGTTGTTAGTAGAGTATAAATTGAAAAGACCTGACTAGGTAGCATTGTTCGTACCCGAGGTCATAGTCAATGCGTCTCCGAGATTCATCTCGCCAGATGTAGGTATACTCCGAGAGCGGTCTGTCCTCGTATATGTACGTCGTCGAGTTTTGGCCAGGGTCGGAATCATCCGAGACCCGAAATTTATGTCCCTCAGTCACCAGAGGCGCGCAGTGAAGAACTCTCCGGTACTGAAATCGTTCCTCAGGCTTGGAGTTGATCCCGAAGTGTGTGTGGCTGTCAAGGAGCCCACTATCGAGAAAAATATTCTTATCCTGCGTTCTGCAAACAGAACTGTTGAAAGGACAGCTGGCGTTCGTCGTCACGGTCATCGGGAACTTCTGAGCAATAAAATCCTCGCATTCCGATCCCCTGGATGCCGCGCCATAGCACCGCCTCGCATAGTTCGCCGCATTTTCGACCTGCCTCCCTCGCTCGACCGCGAAGAGGCTAATGAAATCCTGATAGCGATTCGGGTCGAACTCCTGCTGGGTGCCGAGGGCGCTGCATCTCCCGCCCTTCAAAAGGACTTCGCCGCCAATGTTGGCAACCCGAGTCGAGAAGATACTGGCCACTGTGGACAAGGCGACGCAGGCGAGCGCTATGATAAAGATCACGAAAAGGCGCCGGAACGCTTTCTTTGCTCGTTTCCGCCAGGCGAGGAAGAGGAGTGATGCAAGCCGGAGTCCGGCTTCGGGTTCGGAGGCATTGCGGAGGATGGCTTGCTGCTGCTGGTAGAGACCATCCTGAGGAGTTGGTATGGAGAGAGAAAAGTGGAGAATGAAGCAGATTGTCCGCCACAGCGAGGTTCCGACTATACGGTTGTCAGCATGGATTCATATCATCAGGGAGTTGAGATGGCGGGCCAACAGACCCCAGGCAATGAAAAATGCCACAAATGCAATCAGATTGTTTGCATCGGCCCTTGGCAACGTCAATGTTCCGCCGAAAACCGCGCCTCGAGACCAATTTATCCAGAGACCGGTATAGATATCAGCGGCTTGAGCCTCACTCGAATCCATCGTCGTTGTGGGAGCTGATGCCCTAGCGTCGAGGGGAGAAGGGTCGATGCGGAGCCCCGGCAGTGGTTTTGTATCGGAGACATGGCCAGCAAAACTTTACATACATTTGTAATTCGTTCGTTTGATGTTGCATCCACGGTTGATCGGCGCGGCTGGTATTTTGATAATTGGTGTATATATATAAGCCGAAACATGCTGGTCATAGTGGTAGAGACCCGCTCACGTTGCTGGTTGGGTGGGGTTGAATATTTGCAGATCAATGGGGCCACTGGCGCAGCCGCATTTTCACTCGGACTTCGTCGCTCGAGCTAAGAGTCCGAGACAGCCCTCATTCGTCTACAATTTTAGAAGCCAGAACAGCCATCCACCTGAGACCTAGGTTCCGAAAGAGAATGGCCACACCTCAGCTATTTATGTAGCAAGCTAACGCATGCAACCCTAACCCTACAGATTATCTTCGCCAAACACGTAGGGTCCCACATGTCTATCTTATCTCCTGTCCAACAGAACCTCCATTATGGGTTCGAGCGGCAAAAAGGGTTAACAAAAACAGAACATGCTCTTGAAGAGATATCTTGCGTCAGCCGCGAATCGAACGCGGGGCCCATCGATGGCAACGATGGATTTTACCACTAAACCACTGACGCTGTGATGTATACTTTACATGTAGTCTGTGGTGTTCCGCAAGTGGCAGGCATCCTAACCGATTTCGAAAGTCTTTGAGAATGTCTCGTTATACTATGGCCTCTGTCTTACTTGAGCTATAATCCTACATATTGGGCCTTGCGCAGCCCTGTAGTCAGGCTAGTAAGACATAAGCAGCTATTTAACAGACCCTACCTGCATCTTGAGAATGCAGGAAGGTCTATGATATTAAATTCTATGCCTTGGGTGCATTTAGTGTTATGTGTGGGATCATAGTGCAAATGAGACGGAGGCCATAGTGCAAAGAAACATGCTCTTGGTGTATAGTAGACAGGGAACCCTAGATATATAGGTAGATAGAACCCTCGCTGCTCTGGCACAGCATTCACCAGATTCATAATTTGAATGGCAACAACATCCACCCAACAGCAAGAGCAAGCACTGTTGCCCGGAAAGCTATTAGGGTGCTAAACCCCAGTATTGCTGATCTGCATAGGTCAGAATCCGGGGGCTCTTCCTACTGTAGGACCGGTGCTGCTCGGGTACGGTCCTGGGCTAGGTAAAGGTGGTGGATCCCAAGCAGAGGACCGTCCTTCGCCTTCCTCCACTTGCCAGTGCCTGCGCTGGATGCGAGACGCTAACATCCTCGCTGCGTTTGTGCTGTTTCCCCCCCACAGCCTCCGCAGGTTATCCCAGTAACCAAGGCCGATGCCGTAGTGCGTTCCAATTTGCATCGGCGAGAGTCGGTCTACGTCGAGCACGTCATCGCTTGCTTCGGCGTGTAGGAGGGCGCAAATGACCCTGTTACTGGCGTTGAATTTGGCTGCGACGTGGAGAGCTGTCGATTTGAAGCTGTCCATGGCTTCTGGGTTCGCTCCGGCTTTAAGGAGGATATCGACGAGATCGAGGTTGGATCCCACAACGGCGACATGGAGGGGCGTATAGCCATCAAGGCCTGGTAGCCCGGCCTTAGCACCTTGGGTTAGCAGCAGAGACGCCACATGGGTCTGGCCGTATTGGCAAGCCAGCAAGAGAGGGGTCATCCCATAACAGTTGAGGGAGTTGGGATTTTGGCCGCGATCTAGGAGCATCTGGGTCACCGATGCCAGACCTAGCCAGGAGCAAAGGTGCAAGAGGGAGTTGCCTTCTCGGTCTTCCACGTCGAGCTTGGCGCCACTGTCGACCAGAGTTTGCATTCGCAGCAGAATTTCTCGCTCTTGCCTCTGCCGTGTCTGGAATGGAAAGGTGTGTAGGAAATTGGGTGCATCCGACGGCTGCAAAGCCCCGAACTCGGCCTTCCAAGAGTAAGGGGGATGCCTCCAGTCATCGCATGTCGCCTGGAAGATAGAGATAGGCGACCATGGTGAATCGAGTATGTCTTGGTTGCGTTCCAGATTATTTCCAGTGTTTCTGCATATGAGTGCGAGCTCATAGGCCGAGGAAAGTAGTTGGTTATCGCATAGAATATGGGGACCTAGCCCATTGGCCTTCCCTGCAGCGACCAGTGCGGCCTCGGAGAGAATAGAAGCCCATGCCGATCTCCGGTCAAGATCGAAGTTCCTTCTGGAAAGCATAGCTGCAACTCTCCCCGCAAGATGTATTATGCTGTTTGGTAGCGACATACTCGATCGAGCCTGGACCGCATGGTAGAGCAGCCAATGGGCGGAATATGTTTGAAGGAAGCTGATCTCCAAGTGGGCGCCGAAGACTGACAGCTCGTCCTGACGCAGCGGCTGCCGCCTCGCCAGATGCGGGACACAGAGGGCATGAGCGCAGGTCCGGAGTATCATGACGTGGCCTATCTCGTTGAAGCGGGGGGTTTGAAACAGGCGAGCGCCGTCACTAATGAAGAATTCCCGTACCGTCTCGTGTATGAATTGAAGAATTTGGTAAGTACTCGTAATGGATTTGACCTCAATGAGACCTCGCGACATGGTACAAACTTTCCTCCTCATACGCTCTGTGTCGCCGTCCCAAATGAGGGACAATGCTTGAAGCCCGGGGCGCGTTGCCCCGAAGCCCGTGGCAAAGGGTTCGACGGTCTTTTCGGAACACACTTGGATGGCGTCAAGGCTGGTCAAAGGGAGCGGCGTATTTGATAGGAGCACCCATTGTATCAGCTGCATTGCCCTTGCCCGCTCTTTTGAGCCAAGGCTGTTGATGAGTCCCGAAAACAAGGTCAGGAGGTCTTCAGGCACTTCCATCAGCGACTGTTCAATCTCGAACGCCGTCTTACCTTCATCTACATCCCGAAGGACAATATCGATGACCAACACCACCCAGAGAAAAATACCAGACGATTTTTCTGCTATCATGGTGTGCAAGAGGTCAACCGATTGCGGGTTCGGCATAATATCGTAGGGGATCCGACGACGGATGTAGCACAGGATATCCTCGCGATTCCCGTCCTCGACGAACACCTCAAAGCTCCGGGGGGATGTGATTGTTGGGTAGTGGCGGCCGGAGAGACAAATGTCGAGCTTCTGGTTGGCAACCTCGACGGTTTCCAGTAACCTCGTCAGGTAACGCACAACCTCCCTCGCGCCTCGCTCCTCGCACTCGTCGAGAGCATCAATGAGCAAAACAATACGAGGAGCAGAAGCGGGCCGAGTCCGCACGGCGCCCAAAATGAGATTCTGCAGTTCCTCCTCGTCCGGGTGCCACTCGCTCCTGGCAGACCTGGATTTTGCTCGGTAGTGATCCGTAAAGTAGCTTCTAAAGTGTTCGTCTTGATCGAATAGATGCCAGGACAACCCCCTGAACATGCCAAGGGGGGTGCACTCAAGGCTTGTGCCACGCGCGTTGAAGAAGAATCTGCTGACGATTAAGTCTTCTCTGGTACGACCCCTAGCTCTTTTCAGGGCTTCTTTGATGATTGTTGACTTCCCTGCGCCAGGTTTACCCTTCAACCATAAGAATCGCCCGAGCGTTGCTGGGTCAGATCGGTCCGCCCAACGTTGATATAGATCGAGATTGAAAAACCAGTCGCAGGTATTTGGTATAGGCTCTCTGATAGCGGCTTCTCTGAATGACATTCCCGCAAAATACAACTTCTTGGAACATTCTGGACAAGGTATGTCTCAGCAAACTTTCAATGCGAACAGATATTAGTTAGGTCGTATCCTCTCTTACGTGATTCAACTGTGAACCTATTAGCAACTCTTCGTCTGCGACGCTAGATGGGTGTGGCCCATACTTATTCGGTACTTGGAGAACTGTTGTATTAGGCTTCCGACCTTCTTGAACCCTGGATCGTTTGGTCCATGAAATCGACACATGTCCATGTGATTTGCGGAGATGGTTTCTGCTTGCTCCCTGGGATCTCCTATACTTGAAGATGTACTTGGGACCACCTGTATTGAGTTGTAGTAAGAATCTTGTTCATTTACAATTGGGGCAATGGGGAATGGCTGACCTTGCCACCGAGAAATCCAACTTTGATTCCGGTCAGGGGTTTCGCTTCTTGGAAGGTCTTGACTTGGAACTCGGAGCGTTGCCACTGGTCGATGAAGGTCTCGTGGCATAATTCCAATTCGGGCCCGTCCAGCCCTAACGCCCGGATGATTTGTGGGTTCGTGTCCATCCTGAGAACAGTTTGGGCGACTCTTCGCACCATGTCTCCTACAGATGCCACATCGCTCCCACGATGCGGCGTCCCCATAAAAACGACACCAATAGTGGATTGGAAGACGTTCTGGACAGAATCTTCCCGGGTCATTTCAGAGCGTCGCAGCACCTCCTTCACGATAATACCCCCGAGAGAGTGAGCGACGAAGAGGATGTCTCGGTCCTGCTCTCGAGCCCGGGCCAGGCCAAACAAAAGATCTTTCGCATGAGAAAAGATACTGCCCTGATCCACAGCAGCGTAGCCTTTGGTAATCAGAGTGTCGTATCCAAATGTTTGGATCCGGGCCTCGGGACACAGCTGAGGAAGCAGGTCTTTTGGCCAGTAAACGGAGCATGGGGCAGATGGCGGCGGCGTGTTGGCGGCGTACCCGGGCTTGTGCCGTTTCTCGAGGAATCTCCTCGCTAAGGAAGTGGGGTGTTCTGACCTCGTTTTAGGAGCTGGGCCGTGTCCGTCGTATCGCCATGTTCGCTCTGGGTGACCTTGAAGACCATGGACAAATACGATGCTTTGCAGGGTCGAAAATTAGAATCAGAATCCGAGGGATGCTGGGATTTGAGGGCGATCTTGCCGCGCAGTGACACACGTGGGCTCAACACCTACTCGACCTCGATCTTGCCGCGCTCCGGTGCATAGAGCTCCGTCAGGCCCGTCGATGCCACGGCCATAGTCTCAACTCGATCACGACGAATGAGTGAATCGATTCGGGGGCGTTTCCGTTAGAACCATAACGACTGTATTGACTGAGAGTTGAGACGGTGTCTGGTGCAAGACTCGCTCGTCCTCGTTGGGCATCGAGGGCATGAGGCTTTGCTCATTTTCTTGGGAGGGGAAGGGGCTGTCCGATGCAGGAATCAAGGCAACTAACTCCAATCGCGGGGAGGCTCGTCGGCCACAGCCACAGGGACGAGGGATTTGGTCATGTCCAATCACCTGACATCACGTTGGCAATCCCACAACCAAGCCAACCAATAGCTGCAATCGAATGGTATCGCACCTTCACCCCGAAGTGACCAAAGCAACTCAACTCAGCGCTTCTCCAGCTCTACGTGGGAGTCGCAAATGGCCTTTGCGCCTTTGGCGTGCTTCTTGACGGCTTTGATCTTGGTTTCGTACTTGGCGCTAAGCTGTGCCAGCTTCTTGTCAAGTTCTGCAAGTACTTATCAGACTTCGGGGGGAGCGGGCCGTTCGTCTCGATATCGCCGAGGAGCGTCCTTTCAGGATGATAGCGGGTGATGGTGTTGTGGTGATGTTGCTTTTCCTCCATGGACGCTCGTCGCTTACTTGGCAGTGATGGCCGGAGGAAAAAAAGAAGAGAATGTCTATTTGCACTAACGTGCATGATAAGCGAGTCGCGCGGACAAGCGAGTCGCGCACCCTAACAAAATTTGGTGGCCGAAATGTGAAAAAGGTGATAAGAAATTGATAGGGCCACTAACAATTTACTATCATCTTTTCGCGTGCAGACCACCAAATTTTGTTAGGGTGCGCGACTCGCTTGTCCGCGCGACTCGCTTATCATGCACGTTATAGCCTTTGGCTTATTTGCACTATAACCCCATCTACCCCCATATATAACCCTAACCCCCGCATGTCATTCCACCCGCCATCATCCACCCCGCCAATTCTGC
>Ga0247758_1000105_pt1 | contig 63893 bp, 45 predicted proteins | sample UWRJL156409C4_FD_180950 | JGI IMG/M metagenome (GOLD analysis project Ga0247758, IMG submission 180950) | Plant litter microbial communities from Arlington Agricultural Research Station in Wisconsin, United States - UWRJ-L156-409C-4 | ecosystem: Environmental > Terrestrial > Plant litter >... | reverse complement strand
GTTTTTTGGGGGGGGGGGGGGGGGGGGTTGGGGGGTTGTGGGGGGGGGGGGGGGGTGGGGGGGGGGTTTGGGTGGCCTGCTGCTTGTCGATCTTAGCGTCGCGGCGCTTCTTGTCGCGGTCGAGGCCTTCGACGAATTGTTTGATGTTGGGGATGCGGTTGCGCCCGGAGTAGTGCTGCCCCGTGGGGTAGACTGCTTCGTCGGGGGTGCTCATGGTGGCGGTTGGAGGGGGTTATGGTGCCGATGGGGGATAGGGTAGGGGGGGGGAGGATGGGCATGTAAAGTATGGTGTGGGTGGCCGAAACCAGAGGGTAGGTTGCTCCCTTCCACTGTCGAGCAGTGAGAGGAGAAATAGAAGAAATTGTGAGGTTTAGCCTGAGAAAACACTGCTTCAAGAAAGGAGGCGAGATACCAGGTCAGGCCGGGCGGGTTGGAAAGAAGCAGATATATTCCATCCCAACTCTTCACCTAGCCTTTCACGGCAGCAGGGCAGTGGTTACGTAGGGGGCACCCAGCAGCAGGGTACAAACGCGCTTTCTATCCACCTCGCTAGAAAATGCCAATGCCAGTTCCAATTAGAAACCCGGGCCGGGATCCAAGGCCCGCACGCAGGCCGCAGTTGCGGGCACAGCTTCACGGGAGCGACGAGCATGACGTCGATGTCGCAGGGCTGCCCTCCTTCTCAGGGCAGCTAGCTCTTTGAGCTGCCTGTCAACTTTGCCTGCCAAGCAGCCAAGCTCGGCCGCGACGGGGCGTTTTCTCCGGCGCCGTTAGTGGGGTTGGCGGGTACGTAGTCGGGGGGGCTATGACGTCGTCTGTCAACGCTGGTTTCATGACAGGGCAACAACGAACAAACATTCTTGCCGTGGGGGATTAACTGGCTGGCTGGACATTCTATAGACAACTCCAAGCTCGATGCAATTGAAATAAGATCATGCCAATGGGAACAGAAAGGAAGATGGGGATGCTAGCTGTTTGTTTCGTGCGCCAATCAACCGGGGCTGGCATACCCTGGGCGACTGCCACGGCAGCACCCAGGAAAGTCCCGCTCTGCGTCGACGACCAACCACGGTCCGATGAGTCGAACTTGACTAGAGTAGTGATTTTCCAGATCTTCTCTTGTTTCGCGTAATGGTATGTAAGGGAGGAATTTCATACCCATAGTCTTTGGGCGACCGATCTCAATGATAGGCCCGCAGGGTTCCCGATCGAATCAGATCGGTCTGATGATCTGTTGCATCTATCAACTTCCCATCCATGGATATGGACCATTGGCACTACGCCTTCCATTTTAGACTCTATGTGTGAGTGATAGGAGTCAGTCTACTCTCGAATTTTCATTTTTATTTATTTAAATGGATACACCTCGCTCTGAATTCTGCGTCCTGTATAGGGCCATTAACCGCCCCCATGTGAGCGGTCCAAAAATCCACCGTTCCTCATTCTCCGCGCCGAATGTTCGTTGAGGTAGCTGAAGTGGCACATGTTCAAGAACTTACGAAAACTTCGACAGCCTCAATGCAGTTCATAGGCAAGTTTATATGTGCTAGAACAGACATCATGTGCATCTAGATACCTACCCTAGATAGAGTTCAAGTTCCACACAATACTCTCCCGCTCGGCAGGCAAACTCAACAAAGAGCTTCCCCTCCAGAATTCACCTAAAACATATGACATAACTGACTTATTTGTTGAATGTGATTTTGTTCCCCAATACCTATGCTACCGTCATAACTTCATTTCATAATATTGCCCTATCTTACAGGCCATTTCACGACATTACCCCAACACCGCTTAGATAGACCCAAAACCCCAGGTATCAATATGCTTAGCCAAGCTCAAATTATCCATTCCCATGCATTGATTCCTCTTTGTAATCTTCGTTACCCCGAAGATGCAATCCACGAAGCCCAGCCTCGGTTTGCTTCTTGGAATACCGGCCTCTCTACCGCAACAGGCGTGTCGGTGTCCATCTCAGTATCGAATCCGTCGCTTACCGCGGCCGTTTTTGGAGTGTTGTGGTCATCCTCCGACCACATGCTGCTCGCATCTGACATCTCCACATCGCCAGGTGGCTCGAACACTGGATCGGCATTCGAGCTTCCAACGCTCAGGCTGGGTGTCGGTGGCTCAGGGGCAAAAATGGCTGTGATCGGTTCCGGGGTTGCAGTGATGCGCGGAGCGCGTGCGGGTATTGGTGGCGTAACAATCGGCGCTGTCGTCACCCTCGCTAGCTGCATTTGCATCCTGGTGCGTGGTCGCGGCGCCGGGACGGTGAGAACTGGGACACCACCCGCCTTGGGAACTGGCATAGCAACCAACACCACAGGAGCTGGCGTCGTCGGTACCATGGGGGTCGCTACACCGACGGGGCTACCATCCTCGTCCTCGCCCTCCTCCTTGCCAATGGTCCACACCCACCGGCGCTTCTTTTCCTTTTTTTTGGCGCTACGCTTGCGGATGCCGCCAGCCGACACTGGCGTTGTGGGCGCAGTCACGGGCGAGGACGCATGCAGGCCTGCCATTCGCCGCCGCATCTCCTCAAAGGGTCCGGGCGTCTGGCCGCCGTCGCGAGTTTCGTTGCCCGTGTAGGCCATGGTCTGGTCTAACGGGTCATCGGATTCTGACTGAGAAGGTGTGGTCGGCGTCTGGTCATCGCCTAGTAAGTCAATATGCGACTTGGTGTACTTGCTGGTTGTGATGGTCTGGCAAAGCGGGCTGTTGTAGGCCACGTGCCGGGCGGCTTTTTCTTGAAGGCGGACAGACTGGCGCCTTGGGGACACGGGAGAGCGAGTACTGAGCGGCGGAAGAGGTGAGTTGCGGAGGATGCTCCTTAAGCTGCGAGTGTGTGTATACGGGGGCTTATTTAGAGTAGCAGGCATGGTTGTCCGTCGCCTTGCGCCAGCGGTTTGCGGTGTTTGTATCGGTTTGGCAGTCAACGGAGTAGTCGTTGTGCCCTCGAAGGATTGGGCACCCGTCTGCTCTACAGCGGACAGTGGCGGCGTTGCCGTCATGCTCATGGAGCTGGGAAAGCGGACGTCCTTTGATGCGAGGGCAGGAGACTGCGGCTGAGCCGACACAGGTGTATCGAGGTAAGGGCCGAGGTATGGTGTGTGCAAGCCACGGGCTTTCAAATTAGCTGAATTGTTTGTATTAGTGCTATCCTGTGTCTGGAGACGCAGGGTAGGCTTCCCGCCGCTCAGGACGTTCGCTGGTGGCTTGTCCGTCACTGGCGTCGACCGGTCCACGGCGGTAGCATAGACATTCGATAGCGTGTTAAAGGCCGTGGGCGACTTGACGTCCACAGCAGCAGCGAGTGTCCTCGACGTTCGGCCACTGGGGCCATTCGCAATGGCCTTGATCTGAAGAGACAGCCTTGGCCTCCTCTGGGGACTCGTGGGAGACGGCGTCGACATCTCGATAATGGAAGGCCGGCCGGCCTGGAGTCTCAATGGCAGTGCGCTGCGGTGATATCGTGAGAAGGATCCTTGGTGTTGTGTTTGATGTTCGTCCAGAGCCGCTGGAAAGGAGTTGGTCAGGACAACAGCCTTCCAAGTGGCCTCGGACAGACGGGTATAGAGAATCGAGGTGTGAGTGAGCTGGCGGCGCACACACCAAAAGGAGGACGTGGGCGGCTATATAGCGTGGGGAGGCAGAGACGAGATGGGAGAGCAAAGGAAGGGGCCGGGGTTGCTCGTCCCACCGACTTGGCGGCTAGGTTCTACGAGAGGGAAGGTACGCAGTAGGGCAACGCAGCGCGACCACGGGGCATCGGGTCGGGGTCACATCGCCGCCAGCGGGGCGCAGAGAGCCTGGAAACCATGATCCTGGAGAACCGCCAGGGATGGGTGGACGGCTCGAGTGATGGAGCAAGGCACAGGGGAGCGGACGAGGTGAACGAGCTAGGCTCGATTGGTCCTGCCACACTTGCGACAACGCCCGTCGGCCGCTCGAATCCGCCGCGCATTGGCTGGCACCAGCTGCACGGTGCAGGCGCAAGCGCCCAATAGGCCAATCATGCCTCCTGTGACTATGCAGGCGCATGCCATGAACCAAGTCACTCGCGTCTAATGATGCCGCTTCCAAATTAGCCTGTCGCCGAATGGGGTAAGCGCGACAGCCGACCGAGCCGACGTGATAGACGCGCATGTCTGTGTCCTTGTTGGTCCCGTCCCCACCGACTCAGGTCGTTTTTGCTTGCTCGCTCATTCTCTCGTTCTCTTGCCCTCCTCCGTCTGTCCCCGAGTACGGGCAGGCCGTCCAATCTGTTTATGTTTCGTGTTCATGCCTCTAGATCAATGTCTTGTAAATTTATGTTTGTCTCCGTTTGACGTTTCGTCTCAGGCGTTACCGAAACGACCCCTGCTGCCCTACGGAAGTGGCGCGTTGGCGCACATGGTGGTCACAAAGGTGGCCGTCACATCTGAGCAGACCCCCTCCCACTCTGCCGATTTCGCGCTTCCCCTCACCCCTCACTTTGCCCCATTCGAAACAATGCAGGTTGGTGGTCAGCATGGTCCAAGGCAAGGCAAGATATATGGTGAGGGTGTGATCCCGGTCCTGAATGGAGCGTGCTAGCTTGTAAATGCCGGTGTGCAGTGTTCCACTACCGCGCCGGATAGATAGTCGAGTCGGTAAAGTCCGAGGCGCCCTCCAAGGCAATTCAAATCAGATGGGAGTATGAAGTAAATGCCAGCCGACCAAAGCCTGCGATGCAGAGAAGGTGCTGTTGAGCCCGGGATGATGGCGACGACAAGTCTCCACGAGTCGGAACCGTCTGAACTCATCCTGCCGAGATCAAGCCTATACCCGGGACCAAAAGTTACCGTCCAAGATGCCTCATGCGGATCGTCCTACCCGATGGGACCGTCGAACCAAGCCGGGCCAAGATGGAGGAATTGTCCGGTGCCACGGTCCAATGCCCATTTCAAGACGAGACAACAACAGCTTCGATGGCTCAAAGATGCAGTAGCTTTAAGATGATGCAGCTGAGGTCTTGTTGAGTTGACAAACCCGAGGGTGGGTTCTTTGGGATTGCGTGGACCGCCGATCTGGGCGGCTACACCCGCCGCTGTGTGGATCCAGCGTCTGCCAGGACAAGGACGCCGAAGCCCGACTCATATAATAACCATATGTTGAACCATATAGCGCTTCGATCTCAAGACCACGCAATTCGCAAATCTCTCGTCCGATATCACCACAGTGGACACAGTCTACCACTGTCCTCCGTGCACACGTAGGTGATGGGGTCCGTTCTCTGGCTGGCCGGGTCGAAACGTGGCCGCGGTTAAAAATAGTCTCTGCATTTCCGCAATTGGATTGGTTTCAGCGATCAGACAAGCTAAATCCGCGATTCCGGGTCCAACCCGACGCCAAGGATCAAGCCAACGGGTAGATTGATTGCTCGAGAGATCCGAATTCATGCGAAAATGCCATTCGTGAGGCCGGCAAAAACGTTCGCCTGCGGAGCTTTGCAAAGCGGCGAAAAAGAAGGAACAGGAAAAGATCGGGTGGGAGCTTCAGTGGAGCACGCACTGAAGTTGCCTAACGAACATGTCTTGGCCTTGCATTTTTAGTGGCGAATCCACTTTTGCTGCAACACCCTGGACCGAGATCGAAAAATAGAAGCACTAGAAACGCATCCCCGCAAGACCCCATTCAGGCCGATCAAACAAAACACGAACGGCTCGGCCAGGAGTGTCGGCCACCGGGCATCGGTCCCAATTTCCACTCCAGACACAAATAGCTCCGGAGAGATGAACGGACGCCGCCGCCATGGAGCCTCCCGGCCATTCGAAGAGACGTCCGCCGCGCAGAAAAGATGACAGGGTTATCTTACACTTCGTACCGCCTCCTCCCACCTCGCTGCCTTGTGGTGTGGACCGTCTAACGAAACCAAAATTGGGCGATACAGGATCTGGATTGCTTCTATGCTCAGGTGATACGCACCACAAAATAAACCAACGCTAGAAGGAACGAGTGCTCATGATTTGTTGCTTTTCTCCTGCAGTGCGTGGAGAACCAGCAGCCCTCGCTCAAGGCACTGCCCCTGGGCATTAGGCAGAAAGGAATTCTCGCGACGTGCAATTACGTAGCAAGGCGCTGCGGTGTCAACAAGCTGACGACTCTGGCTGAAGCGAAGCGGCTATGTCCCAATCTCGTGATCGTCGACGGCGAGGACTTGTCTCCGTTCCGCGATGTCTCCAAGCGGCTGTACGCGCTCCTGCGTTCTTACTCGTGGAGTGGCAAGGCTGAGCGTCTTGGTCTCGATGAAGTCTTCCTGGACGTCACCGACATCGTCTCGTACAACCTCGAGCTTCTGAACCGGAACAGTCTCGCCCACTCGTACTTCTGCTTGTCACGCACCAATCCAGAACAAGGCTTCGAGTTCGACGCCACCTTCTTTTCTGGGTGCGTCCATGGCAACATCAGCGCGGCGGATGCGGCACAGGGGAGTTCACTTGACGACACTCTCTACATGCGCCTCCTCCTGGGATCCCACCTCGCCAGCTATCTCCGGCTCAGGATTGAGAACGAGGGTTACACAACCTCGTGCGGTATCTCAACCAACAAGGTACTAGCCAAGCTGGTGGGCAACAAGAACAAGCCGCAAAACCAAACAACACTGCTGGCGCTCGGAGAAGATGAAGTCTGTCCCTTCATGGATGAGCATGGCCTTCGTAAAGTGCCCGGTATCGGGTCCAAAATCACCCATGTCCTCGAAAGCTTTGTGCTCGAAAAAGAGATCGATCGGGACATGCACTCCATGGAGTGTTCTGTAACTGTAGGCCAAGTCCGAACCCATCCGTCCATCCAGTCGCCCTCGGTTCTCGACAACCTCTTAGGCGGGCGTGGATCCGAGCGGGGCCTCGCTGGTAAGGTATGGGCGCTGTTACATGGTGTCGATGACACTGAAGTAAAGCCAGCCCGGGACGTGCCCACCCAAATCAGTATTGAGGACACCTACAAGGGTCTTAATGAAGCCTCTGAAATCCGTCGTGAAATGAGCCTCATCACAGCATCTCTCCTCCGGAGAATGCACGTTGACCTTCTCGAAGACGACGTGCCCCAGACACAGACCCAGGCCCAGGACCCCGCGTCGTCGTCATCGAGAAGATGGCTCGCCTGCCCTCGGACCATCCGCCTTACCACGCGACCCTACACGTCACTGAACGAAGGAAAGCCGTACAATTGGGCGCGTGCAAGCCGGAGCACATCCCTCTCAAGTTTCGTCTTCAGTCACTCCATGACATCGGAGCAGATTGCCGAAAAGCTGGTCGCAGAGACCTTGCTACCTCTATTCTACAAGCTCAACCCTGCACCACGTGGCTGGAACATCGGACTTATCAACGTGTGCGTAACAAATATCTCGGGGCCAGCCAGCGATGGGGGGGCGATTAGAGACATTGGCACCATGTTCCGCCGCCAGGACGATGTCCTCCGCGAATTCACAGCCTATGACGAGACGCCTTCATACACTGGGACGGAGACACAGATGACACGCTCTGCGGAGCGGAAGCGGGAGCGGGACGACGAGAAAGGTGGGGTGCAGTCCGTGAGTGTTGTTGCTGTCAGGGAGGGTGGTGATGAGGAAGGGGATGATCAAGAGGAGAACTTCGGCTCTGATGATGCATGGGATGAACATCACAGTCACAACTCCAGCCAGGAGGACGATACCGAGCAGTGTCCCTTATGTGGACATTTTCTGCCTCGCTTTGCCATGGCTGCTCATGAGAGGTTTCATAGTATGGAAATGGAGGATTGAGTATGGCGGATGGATAGATTTCACGAACTCGTTGCATCACATTGGGGTTGGGGTTTGGCCGTGACGTGTGCTGTGTCCGAAAGGCCGCGGATTCTTGACCGGCGGCACTTGAATGTGTGTACCTATCTGATTCAACCTCTCGGCTTGGACGGTGCTTTCGGTTTGAACAGTAGGTCATGATCGGATGACTTTCATCTCGGCCTTGGGCAGAGCGCCTTCACCTGAGCATCACTCTAGTTCCATGCTAATGGGCTTGCCAGTGAACATAGGAGTACGAGTACGATGACGCCGAGAAGGTGCCCCCGGTGCTTCACCTTGCCGACCAGAAAAAGGAGGCAAAGTTAACTGACGGGGGCTATCCGGTGTACTGTATACTTCGATCAAAAAGAAAACAAAAACCGGAAAAAAACGCCTTGTCGACTTGATGCCGGATCTAGCAGATGGCTATCCAAGGACATCCGTAGGGCGGCGTTGTATTGTTCTCCAGTCCGGAAATTCCTTCTTGATGGGCTCAAAACCACATCATTGTATCATCCCGCGGGCAACGCAGCACTCAGGGACTCCACGTGGCTAGGTAACACCGACACACACATCAATTGTCCTAGTGATCGTGGCTGCTTTTCTCTCATAGAATATTCGGACATGAGTCCCAAATCCCGGAACCCTCTCGACTGGGCCGGAGGTGGCTTACAGGTCAACAGATCTTTCAAGGCGAGGTCTCTTTGCTGCTACTTGGGAAGAAATCTGGTCACTTGCCGGTAGTTGGTGACATTGCTATTCTGGTCCTGTGGTGTCTGCCATTGTTAGTATATGTCATGGATGAGATTCGGAGATCGGGGTGAAGAATCTGTCAGCCAATTTCCGTCTATGACGATGAGGTTGCGCCGCGGGATTCGATGTCGCCAACCGGGCTTTTCTCTGTTGGCTGGCTAGAGAGAACAAAGGCGTCGTCGTGGACTCCGAGATCAAAAGGCGGGGCGCGGCATCCTCAGCACCGCTGGCCGGAAGCGAGGTGGCGGACCGAAACGATGGTCTCTATTGAGGTCATCGGTGTCGGGGGTGGCCAATCTGAAGAGGGGGAGGGGGGTGTGGCCATGGGTGTCCCCATGATGGATGGTATGGTCCGACTTTGAGTTGGACTGGGCGCCCTCTTCCTCATACTCGCCATAATCTCGGAGATGAAGCTGATGGGTCCGACGAGTATTCAGAGTTCCATATCGCGGGGGTGGATCGGGAGCGCCAACATGGCGAGAGAGGTGGAGTGTGCTTGCGGCTCTGCGGTTGCGGCTGGTGCCGCAGTGGGAACTACAGCACTGTCTGAAACGAACCAGGCACCTCGAGGACCACGCCATCTACCTAGCTTCCGCAACGGATTTAAGGGGACACCCCAAAGACGATCTCGATGAGGGCGGTCCCTGCAAGCCCCCTTATCCCCCAGAAGCCCTGGACAGATTGCAACGCGCTCTGGCTTGCTATAGCGGCAAACTCTCCCCACTTTGGCGGCGATACACTTTCACTACGGCCAGGCGACAGGATCGAGAAAACCCTCGACTGGTTTCAACTCCACCTGGGCGTCGAAAAGCGTTCTGCCTATCCTTTCGGACTTTTCTCGCAGTTGAGCATAGGCCCTCTACGCCCCATGACTGCCACACTCTCCTTGTCCCCGCGCTGCTACTGGATGTTGGCCCGATGGCGGTGGATTTCTCCGCAAAGGGGAGCCAGATAGGGCGCCATAGTTCGTTGAAATATACGCCTCCGCCCTAAATTTATCATCCCCCGCGGTCGCGTGCCCTGCCAACATAGTCCGGGCTTGCCTATTGAGGTACGTCGTCGAAGATCTCGATCTCGATGGCCCTAGGCGCCCAGACGGGGCGATACGAACAAGAGCGCGTCGTCGAGAGGGAGGAATAGAGGGGCTAACCGAGCGGTTCGAACTAAGAGGCCAGCCATCCGAGGATGCGAAGTCGTCTGGGGAGGGAAAAGGGGTTGGAAGGGGCCCCGGGTTATGTCCCCGGATGCCCCTCGAAACTCGGGGGCAGCTCATATTGTGCTTATTCAGCTCGGTAGAAGGGATGGAGGGCAGTAACAAGCGCAGATCGGCAATTCCATGTTTCCTCTCAGGAAGGATTTCAGGAGTAAGGGACTCGATTTCCGATCCAAGAGATTCCGAGTACTGTTTATATGATAGCTGCATTGTTGGGATCTCTCAGGTAATCACCTGCCGTCGCTACTTCGTCTTTCTCCCCTCACATGAGGAAACGTGAGTAGCAGTAGTTCCGCCTATCAACAGCCGTCTAAGCGCATGTAGACATACAGAATCATAATCATCAACGCTAGCATCTCCTCAGCCCTCGCTATGCACCGCGCCGATCAACAAATCCGCCTCTGGCTGCTGATCCTTCATCATACACTCAGAGTCAACCACCGCCGTCGTACAGCGTGGAAGCAGCCGATTGCAACGCCCCTGACGCCCCATACGCCCTTCTCCTGATATTATCCAAAGCCAATAGTCCACCCCTTCTCCAAACGCTCCTGGAATATATACTAGACACGCAAAAATACATTACAAAGCAAAGCCAAAAAAGAAGCCCATGCTGCCTGCCTAGTCGTCGCCATTGAAACGGAAAAGGCGGCGCAAATAAACTCGGCGGCGAGGTGCTAGTGTGTCTAGCTGGAAGATTGATGGCCCTTGCTGGCGGCACTCTTGGTGGCCTGAACGGCTTCTAATTGTTTTCGAAGCCGGTCATTGCCTTCAAGCAAATCCCCTAGAAACTTGCCAGCCACCTGCAGCATTCCACTCTTGCTCATGCCGCCGTTGTGGAGCCCCGGTACAACCTTGGCCAAGTCTTCGAAGCCTTCTTTGATCATTGTCCTCCTCTTCTGCTCGCTTTTGATATGGTTTTCCCGCTTTTGCTCTTCTGATAGATTTTCCCTTGTTTTGGGTGGCGAAGAGCCGTCCGCCATTGACCTTCGTCGCTTCTTCGAGGACGGCCCGACTGTTTCGTCGGAAGGGGGGGACGAGTTCTGAACTGGTAGCAGCTTGCTCGACCGACCGCCCTTGGGCTTGGAGGACACGCGAACAGTGCTCAGTTCTTCCTCGAGCTTCTGCTTGCTCTTTCTCCTCTTCCTGGGCGGCCCGGGTTCGTCCCCGTCGGGTAATGGCTGGTTGGACTGTGGCACAGCAACCTGTTTGTTCATATGTATAGGTAAGGGACCTAGTGGCTCCCCCAGCGGCGGCATGCTCGAGGGCACCGGACTAGATGCCCTGGTAGGAGCAGCGCTTTCTGTTCTCGTTAAGCATTCCATGAGTCCATCTTGCTGTTCTCGCATGGCCTCCAGCGTACCATGCCATGATTGTGGTTGATAACTTGGTGTGTTGAAATTGGGGTCGGATCCGTATTGAACAACCTCGGCCGGTGGTGCGGGCCGCCTGTTCATGGGCCGCACAGAACGGTCACCAAAAAGCATGTCGCTGATGAAATTGACCTCCTCTTCGTTTCGGGGTACCGCATGTCTTTCGGCCGCCCCATACCCTCCGAACGGATAGGATTGCAAAGGCGCAGCCGGAGCCGTTACCGTCGCCGGTGTTGGCGGCATGTTCGAGACGCCGAAAGGCAGATTCGAGTGCGCCCCGCCGTGCGCGTTGTGCGCCGCATTATGCGCCCCGTTGGCACGCGATAGGGCGGTAGCAGCGGCGAGTACGTCTGCCGGGGTGCTTACGTCGCCGGCATGTGACTGCACCGGCCCGGGAGGCGGCATCATGACGGATGGCGGGGAGATGTATTGGTAGAATCGAGGCTGCTGGTCGAAGTGATGCGCCGCGAACTGATCGGCCCCCCCGGGTGGACCGAAAGAAGTTCCATGAGCAATGACTTCTGGAGGTGTATACCAGTCGTCTGAGAAGTGCAGACCCTCGCCATACAGCGACGCCGTGGCACCAGGAATGTCCAGAGGGGCGCCATCCAAGATGTCACGCAGGAAGAAGTCGTCGAGCCGTTGTCTTTCGTCTTCGGTGAGGAGCTCATGGCCCCCCGGCGGGGCAGGCAGGGGAGGTTGGCCGAAGAAGTCGAGACCTCCCAAAGCGGGATCTATGGAGTCTGAAGTGGAAAAGAGCGTGAGCTGATGGCACGAAGAGGGGGAGAAAGGCGAGCGCATCGCAAAGAACTGGTTGGATGGCAGCTTACAGCCAAAAGGCAGCGGGAGGTCGGTCTCTTGCTGTGAACCCATCGCGATGCGCCGCAGCAGCTCCGTGACAAAGGCAGCATCGACTGCCCGCAACAGAGAGGGCGAAGAGCAGGGCTATGGCGATATATGCGCCAGCGAGCCTGAGATCGAAGCAGGGGGTGTCCCAATGGCAAGGAGGGGGTGCGCGAACCAGAACCAGGTTGGACGAAGACCAGAGTGTTCATACCGCTTCGTGTGGGGTGATCGGGACTGTCCGAAGGCGGCGCCTCTGGCGGCTGGGCGGAGCCCGTCGCAGAGGGTAAGAGTCTTAATTGTTTTGTTTCTTGTATATGATGTCGGATCTAGTAAAGTGATTACGAGAAGGACGACAATCCAGCCATGCCGTTGAGGTGCGAAGCGAGGGTGCGGGAGGGGAGCTGGGGAGCTGAGGTCACAGGCACATGCAAAAAAAGGAAAAACGCGAGCACAAAGGGCCTGTCTGGGGAAGCTGGGGCAGGCTCAGAAAAGCTGGCCAAGGATGGGGAAGGCGGACAAGCCATGGGTGCCGAGCATTGGTGCAATTTACCAGACTGAGATGCGGGGAACGCACCCTGGAATCGGGCGGTTGCGATGGTGGCCTGGGTGCTTGTTAGCTAAGCCCAGACTCCACAGCCACCGACTAGCTTCTGGAAAAAGACGCCAACACCTACTCAAGGCTGTGGGGCAGCTGCTTGGAGGCACTGGAAAAGTGGAAAATGAGATCGGGACTGTGGCGGGTCAGCCGCCGGGCCGTTGGGCACCGGGCTGGGCTGTCGTTCATGAAGGGACGGGATGGAGAAGAACAGGTTGGAAGCATCATCAAACGATGCTGAGTTTTACAGCTCTCCACTCAACCGGGAACCTAGTACTTGGTCTTTCCCTGGCAGGGCACGCCCCTTGCTTCGAGGTTCCCCTCCCCCTTCCCCTCCTTCACCCTAAGGCTCTTCTCCCCTCGCTTCTACAAACTCAACAGATTCCGGGTAGACAGTACAAGGTAGGAGGATACTTTAGAGCAATCAGTTAATGTCCGATGTGCATCATCATTCATGGAGTTTACTAGTAGGCCGAAGTGCTTTCCTACCTCAGTCGTGGGGGTCTGTGAGCCGTCATGTCATGTCTCGAGTTGAGTCCCGTTCCCCTTGGAAGGATGTAATGAATCTGCGCGGGCTCCTATCTGTGCAGGCCGCAGGTTAAGTGGTCTACCTAGTCTTGTCTCGGTCGTGGGTTGCGTGTCGTGTGCCCTGGTCTTGATACCTTCGATACCGAGACGACCTGCAGCGCCAGACCGGACAATCACATGCTTGACTCGTACCTCTGCTTCGCCCCGAGCAGCCCTGAGTGCCGCACTGCCCGCCCCATAGGGCCCACCTAGGCCGCAGAACCTTCTTACCTCAGCAGCTACTTTACTATCAAAAAGCCTAGCCAATAGCGGCTACTGCGACCATGCATTGCTCGCCAATCTGGAGTCGGAGACCTGGAAGCAATCCAGACTCACTTGATCAGGTTGAAACGCCAGCGAACTGGTGGCGCCGGTATTTGGAAATGCGTTTTTGACACCCTGTCCACATTTTCCTGTATTCCCTTCGATCTTCAATCATTCGTAGATCGTATTTAAGACGCTATGTGTAGTAGCGTGATCATGATGCGAGAATCATTATGCGATCAATCTTGCCCAAGGAGATGCCCCCAAAGCAGTCACAGGGCCGAGATGACCATTCAAATGCAAGTCAACCGACCGTTCCAAGATCTGCAAGGACAGGGATACTGGATCTGCAGACTGCCGGGCTGGCCAACTGCAGCTCTCTCCGCATCCCCCCAAGCCTCCTCAACCTTCCAGAATCCCTGGAAGTTCTGCCCAGCGATGCATCGAACTGCCTCATTTCGTCTGCATCTCTTTGTAGCCGTCTAGGTTCCGCCTGGTCGCCTCTGCCTGCCTTCTGCCCAGAATCTGGAAGGCGTCCGGCTCCGCTCGGCTCCTACCCTGACCTCTCTCTGATTGGGCATTCCCAAGGAAGCAGGAGCCTATGGAAGGTGCAGGCGCTCCAGCTTTCCAGCTTCTAGCTGCTAGCCCGCTCTCGCCTCTAACCTGGAAATCTCGGGAAGGGATAAGCTAGCATCGAGGTGCCGTCGTAGCGAAAGCCCAACGCGTCGCATTGTGTAGTGGGCAACCCGCAACCCGCGAAATTAACAACGCTGGCCCAGCGCATATTCCCGCGTTTAAACGAGCCGCACACACCATCCGCTGTCCAAGGCTCAAGCTGACCAAAGCTCGAATGAGGCTCCTCCGAAATGTCAGAATGACCGCACCACGTTTTCTGTTTCACCATTGCAAGCGACCTCTCCGCTTTATTATCGGCTCCGTAGCCTTGGGTGACATCCTGTCGCTTCTGGCGCTCCACGCCAGGGCAATCCGTAAACGCCAGAGCGCAGAGACAGGGAGGGACGGCCTTGACCCGGGCGAAGAGGAAACTGGATAACACCCCCTAATCCCCTGCTTACACCCGTCTTGATATTGTCGAACACGCATTCCGGGTTTGTTGCGCGGCGCTGGGACCCCCATCCCGCACCCCCCAACGACCAGGCGCCGCCCGTCAGCCATTTCGGCTGCCACGGCTGCCATGACCGCCTCAGTATTGCCCTCGGCCCCCTCGTCCCGGATTTTGGAGCTCCGCTCCGGGAGCAGGTGGGATGCCAGGATTCCGCCTGCGGTGCAGCCGCTTGTGCGTGCGTATCTCTTGGGATATGCATCTGCCGTCGCACCACGGCTCTTGACACTGTTGCTTCAGCACCTCACGAGGTGGAAGCACGCTAAGAGGCAGCAGCAGATGCAGCAGCAGAATGGGGACACCTTTCTGGAATCTCTCGAGCGCATCCTGCGGAGCGGTCTTGATCCGAGACGCTTTCCTACTTTCTGTGCCGCCCTCGTTGGCGGCAGCACGTTGCTCGAGGTTTGTGCCCCTGACCCCTTCCAGCAACTACCCCTATCCTCCGAGCGAGAGATCAGATCAACTGATGCAACTTCCAGGGCCCCATAGGGGTCGCATTTGACAAGCTGTCTGCTAGTCTATCCGACGTAGCACGCAAGAGGTAACCTCAGTCCCGCACATGCAGATCTCGTTACCACGCTAATCCACCTGGCCTCAAAGACTCTCACGTTGGTTCGCCTCCTTTCTTGCTGCATGGCTCAGCTTGCGGCTTCTCCAAGCCAAGAAGGGACCGGGTTTCACCGAGACAGCTCCGATTCAGAGCGACTCACCACCTGGCCTCGCATGCTACACCACGCGGTATGCTGGCCGCACCCTCGACCTCACTCTATTCGCCTTCACTCGCGCACTCGATGTCATTGCCGGCGAGCTTTGGTCCCGCCGCAAACTCCGCCGCCAGTCTGCGGGCCGGTGGTCCGCCCTCGAGGACGCTGTCTCGCGGCTCACCGACCCCGCCGTATTTGCGTTGAGCAGCGGCCTGATCATGTGGACATGGATCTACCTACCCTCCCGTCTACCACGTTCTTATAACAAATGGATTGGGTCTGCGGCAGCTGTTGACCCCCGCCTCATCGAAGCGCTCCAGCGATGCCGAACCGGCGAGCTCAGCTATGGACAAGACACCGGTCAGGCCCCCTTGCTCGGCGCTCTGTGTGATGACTACGACTGGCCTCGCTCCTGGGGAGACCCAGCCATCTCAGTGCCATTCCCATGTGAGATAGTACACATGGGGACGGGCTCGTCGTGTGAGTTCCATGCCCTCTCCCGCTTCGCGCAATCCTTCCGCTGGGCCATGGCGACGTATTTCCCCCTCAACATCCTTCTCGTCCTCCGCAACCCAAACGTCAAAGCGCTGCGGAGAGCCTTCATCTCGTCATCCCGATCATCGGCCTTCCTAGGCGCCTTCATCACTCTATTTTACTACGGTGTTTGCTTGGCTCGTACTCGCCTCGGTCCTCGCCTTCTTGGGAAGGATGTGAAATCAAGACAGTGCATTGATGGTGGGATTTGCGTCGGTATAGGCTGTGCACTCTGCGGTTGGAGCATCCTGCTGGAGAGCGCCGGACGGCGTAAAGACATAGGCCTTTTTGTAGCCCCGCGAGCGTTGGCTACGCTGCTTCCGCGCCGCTATTCTTTGGACAAGCAATGGAGGGAGACCGCCGTGTTTTCTGCTAGCACGGCAGTAGTGTTTACATGCGTACTGGAAGATAAGGAGCGTGTAAGAGGTGTGCTGGGCAATGTGTTGGGGAGTGTTTTGCTGCCCTAATACCGACCTTCTGCTGTGCCTGTATGTACGATACTGTACGATATTACCATCTGTGTGGGAAGGGAGGATTTGTGCCTGCATATTGGTCGCATTGGGGGTTGCATCTGGGCCGACAGGAAAATCATCTATAAACATACATGAGCGAGCATTGGGAATATAGTTTTAGCTAGCCGATGAGGCCGGTAATGGTAATCATAGTTTGTATACGGGACCTAATCACAGAACAGAGTTCAGGCACGGCAACACGGTGAATCTGGCTGGGCCACAAGATGAGAGGTGTGACTGACCTCAACACTCTGATGCTATTGTGTGTGAACATGTTGAAAACATGGATCGATCGGATGGTTTTACATTCCGGGAAAGGGTGGGAAGAGAGCCCAAGAGGTTACCTAGGTAGTTGAATGGGTGTCCTTTCGGAAGTGTCCAACTATGCTATGTACTGGTCATTGTGGATGATAAGCACCAATGGGAAATAGGCCGACCAGACAGATGCGCTTTAGGTATCGCGAGTGCCTTTCGACCTTGAGCTTCGGCCTATTCACCGCCGAAGTGACGCCGGGGTGAGCCCGCTACGGGATATGGTCCGGGTGAACAATGGAGGGGTGGATTTAGGTTGATTCCACGAGAGGCCTGGACGATTTGGAGGCCAGGTTGGTGGCCCAGGGGCCAGGGAGTTCTCTCGTACAAAGCCACTGCCACTAAGCATGCCTACAGAGTAGCATAATATATTGTTTTTGGTGCCAAAGCAAGCCTTCTTGGACTCAACTCCCAAACACCCATGCTTCCATTTGCCAATTTATGATGCTATCTACGCCATGGTGAACTGAGACCACTACGATCGCAACCAGGTGCAGACTCCCAACACAAAGATACACACCAACACATCTGACCTAACAGTGCCAAAGATCTGCCCGTACCGCAATGCAATTTCCAGGTACCCCTTGAACGGCTGCGGTAGAAATCCTACCACAGTGCCGAGGATCCCACCACCCGCTGCCGTGGACCGCCCGCGGTCCATGAAATACCGCGTCGTGAGCAACACCGCCTCCGCAGTGGCGAACGCGTAGAAGAACTTGCGAGATGAGTCGGCCATCTCGTTGCCTGCGATCTTGGAGCGCTCGCGCTCAGTTTTCGTGCCGGTGAAGGAGGTCCACAGTGCGATGTACAGGCCCAGTCCGAGAGCGACAGCCGTGTGGAGGAGTCGCCAGAGCGAGGCGTAGCGGTCGGGGATGGCGGAGGCTTGCGGGGCGCCGGGCATAGGCATGTTGAGGAAGGGGCTGGCGCCACCTGCTGCTGCGCCGGGGGGGAAAGGGAAGGGACTCCCGGTTGCGTTGTCACCGCCAGGGTTGGCGCCGAGCATTTGCATCATCATGCGCATCATGGGATCTTCATCGAGACCACCCATGCCTGTGCCAGCGCCGGGGCCGCCAGCGCCGAAGGGGGGTTGCTCCAGGCCGAGCATCATCTGGCGGAGCTGGGCATCGGACTGGGATTCGACGGGCCGGGGCGGTATGCGCTGGGTGGACTGCGGGGTGTAGAAGTGCTGCGAGATATCAACTTCCTCGGGGTCGGCATGTTGCGGGCGCGGTGTAGGTTGTGCCATCGGCGCAGGTGTCCTTGGTGTTTCTACGGGCGCTGCCGCGGTGGGAGCAGGTGGCGCATCTAGTGTGCAAACAATGTTAGAGTGATGTTCTTGTCGCAACAGAATCCTCGGCTGCTGGGAAAGCCCCCGAGGGTTCTCAGAAAAACAACATACCTCGCTGGATTCCTCCACCAAGCCCTGAGATTTTATTTAATCGTGATGTGCCGCCAGCCTTGATCTTCGCTTCGCGGCGTTCCTTGCGGATGCGAGCCTGCTCCAAAGCTCTCGCCGCCGCCGCGTCCTCGGCGGGAAGGGAGGTAGTTTCCGTCATTACCGCAATATTTCGAATGAGACTAATGAGAATCGCGCAGTTTGGGCGGGTTCTGGCGCAGGGACGGGTGAATTAAAGGGTTGGTGGAAAGGCGATGGTTTGTGACGTCGACTGCCGTGACTGGATCAACGTGGGCTCTGGATGAGCTGTTCGATATTCTTATCTTATCGCCCGCCCACCCACTACGGAGGCGAATAGGTAGATTTGTGTCAAAATCAAAATGGCCAAAGCGCCAGCGCAAATTTTGCCCCAAAATGATTTTTTACCCCACCACCTTCTCTTCCACCCACACTCAAGGCGTGGAATTATTTTCTCCTCGTTCAACCAGCCACACTTCCCCCACGCAACTTCTTACTGCAATCTTCACCTACTATTGCAGGCTAAGTTATCTTCTCATCTATTGCAGGTCGTGATATTTGACTATAATTCTGCTTAATTACTAGTAATTAAGTCGCTGTGCTGCTTTTATTAATTAAGTGTGTTATTTTATTTAAAAGATATATATCTATAACTATAATATATTATCTTACGTATATTATTATAATACCTCTTCCTTTATTTACTATGAAGATAATTAATAAGTAGACTTTAATAAAGTTTAAGATTAATAGTGAAGAGATTATTAATATAATACTTTAAGACGTAATATATTTAATGTAGTAGTAAATTACCTTTAATATCTTAAAGACCATTTTACTAGTAAAGAATAAGTAGGTTCTAAATTATGTAACTAATTATAAGATAAGTAAGAATAAATATATTTAAAGAAGTTAGCTTAAAATTGCTAGCATTGCTTCATTTGTCATTACGTGACGGCCCTTTGCTACACTACAGAGCGCTCCATTCCTCACTTTCGCTCTTAGTAATTTTAGCGTGGGGTATTAAGTATATTTTAATAAGTATAGCGAACAAAGTGACAGAAACTTGTACAGAGGCTAATATATCTGTTTAAAAAGGTGAAATAAATATTAAAAAGAATAATAATCAAGGTTAAGAAAAGTAATCTTTATAAACAAATCTTACTTTTTATTAATCTTATTTTATAAAGTTTATAGGCTTTAATTTTTAAGGTTTATATACTTTATTTTATAAGATTTAAAAGAAATAATAAAAAGAATAATAATTAAAAATAAATCTTACTTTTTAAAGACTTTATTTCATAAGGTTTGTAAGCTTTATTTTATAGAGTTTAAAGGCTTCATTCTATAGAGTTTATAGGATTTATTTTACAGAGTTTACAGTCTTTATTTTACAATTTATAATTTACAGTTTTTTTTTCACTTTCATAAATGCAATTTGAACTGAGAACTTCTTTAATTTATATTACGCTATTTACCACTATACTATTTCTATTTCTATTTGTGAAAAACTAAAGGTTTTTTTAAACTTAACTAAGTGAATTAAAGTAATAATTTAATAATTTTTAATTATAAGCTTACATAATCAAATAATACGTTTTAATATGCATTACATGATGCAGAATCTGATTTTCACTTTTTCCAGGGTTAGGGTTAAGTAAAGGGAGATATTTAAGTTTAAAGTGAAAAAACTATGACTTTTACAGTTATTATTTTAGTTTGTAATATAGAAAAAGGTAATATTATGTATAGATTTTAACTATAATTCTTAATCTAAAGCCCAATTTGTAATAGCTATTAAAATTAAAAAGATATTTAAGTTTATATTAATGTTATTATTATTATTTAGGTTTAAATAGTAATATCTTTATTACTATAAGCCATATAGTAAAAAGAGTTCCAGTTCTGTATTCTACATAATAATAAACTAGTGCGATGGCGCAACAGGGAAGAAACCACAAAGAGAACCACACCCACAGAATAGTGTTGTCGGCTTGAAAGGCCGACTCCCAGACTACTGGTTCTCCGATCAGAGGGACATAAACGCAACTGACGTAGAAAAACAGATACGTACCTAGTATGGAACAAAACCTAGTATGTAACGGTGCCTAGCATGGAACGGAGCCTAGCATAGAACAACAAAGGAAACACGACCATGGATCAGGTCATCTTCCTTCAATCGAAGGGCTAGAATGTCACTGGGCTTTCAATGGGAGGTCTTCGTAGTAAAAATTGTCAGAAGCGCGGCACTCTGGATTCTGTGGATTTGAAGGGGTTGCAACTGCGTGATTGTATTGCTTGTGTTCACTCTGTTCCTCTAGTTTTGGCTGGAAGCCAGAGGCTTCTTTATAGACTATTCTGCAGGATTCAGGCTTCGTCACTCTAGTAGCTAAGGCTCACTAGCGTACTGGCAGTGCCAGGTATCCAGTCAGCTCCGCTGACTAGATGCCCAGGGCCTCTAAACCCTCTTCTTTCTGACAAAAATCGTCGGATCGATGATTGATTGAAAGAAGCACAGTTCAAAGAACCGCGCGGCGCGGCTCCTTTTTAACAGTAGCATGCGCTAGAGAACGCATCGCTATGTACATAAACGGCTACAGTAATATTACACACAGAGCTTAAAAAGAACAACAGGGTCGGCCTGAACAAACGCCCCGAGTCAATAAACTATATAAGAAACGTAATTATTACTTCTTATTATTTGTCTTACACCGTAGGAGCTGAAAGCTCCGCCCGTGAGGGCAAGCGGTCCCTCTACTGCTAACTATCTACTGTCGGGGCGTGGTCGGGGCGTTTCCACCCCGCCCACTCTTCTGTTTTATCCTACTGAAATACATGTGGTTTGGTCTCGACTACCAAACGCGGTGACAGGTCATAGGGTTGGTGCCTTATGCTGGCGTGTGTCACAAGTGAGATGGGGGCGTGAGTGGGTCGTTCTCGGTTCTGCTGCGCTCACGCCCCTTGGCCGTGATGGCTCGGAGGTCCTACGTCACCTCCTTTTTCGTCCGGGGTAGAAAGGGAGACCCCTTCGGCCCGGGGCAGCTCCCCGGGGTTCGACCGGGACTGAGGCGCTAACGGCTCGGGGGTAACTCCGTGATGTCTCCCCCCCTTGGTCCGGTCTTCTTCACACCGCTCTGGCTATCGCCGGTTCGTGGTTCTTTATTTGTCACAACTTTCGGTTCTGCGCTCTGCTGACTCGCTTCCTTCGGGCCGTTATCGCTTCGTTCCTTCCGTCCGGGGTTGCCGGCGTGGCCAGCTGACCTCCGTGTGCCTCCTCTGGTGGCCTCGTGGCTTCCATCTAACCTTTTTGTTAAGGCTGGCTGGCCTTCACGGTTCTTACGGCTCCACTCTCCAACCTCTATAAATTCTTCCTTCCTCTCCAGCCTTCCTCCAAAACTTTTCTTCCTTCAACTACTAACTTCCTCCTCCCAAGCTTCGAGCCTTGCGCGCCCTGTAATCGCCTCTCTATACCCTCGCTCGCTCACTTCTGCTGTCATTATGTCCATCCCAAGCCCCTACGAGCGTAACTCCAGCGGCTTTGGTTATAACCCTCTCACCACCGCCGCCCGTAACCGCCCTATTAACACCCCGTTAGTTATCCGCGTTATCCCCTCTCTATCGTGTCGTTAACGTGTCGCTAGCAATAACGCTAACAAGTTGCCCTGCCTGGCCTGTGTCAACTCGCTAAATAACTGTACCCATCCGGACTCCCCCTCGGACCATCATAAGTGCCATCCTGTTCGGAGTAGGTGACTGCTCCTACCGTTTGCGGGGCGCTTGCTAACTGATTGGAGACTCGGCTCGTTAATTATTACTTCTTATTATCTAACTTTAAACACTAATATCTTTCTCACTTTAAGCAGTATAGTAAAACAGATTTCAGTTCTGGATTCTAAGTAATAAACAATATAATAAACGTAAGTAATACCACTTATTACATTACTTATTAACAGGTTATTATTTAAATAATTATTATTATTAGACTTTAAATAGTAATATCTTCCTTATTATAAGCTTTATAGTAAAAACAATTCCAGTTTTAAATTCTTTGTAAAATAATACATATAAAACTACCTCATTTGGTTAGATCTGTCCCTGTTCTTTATTTTAAATATTCATTTGTTAAACTTTTTCAAACGCTAATAACTCCTGAACCGTAACCCTAACCCTGAATCTGACTTCAGATTTGGATTCCTGGTCACGTGACGTATCTGAAAACATATTATATCACGTGATTTAGGGCCTGAGTAGGGGCCCGAGCAGACCCACTTTTGATAATGAACCGACCAGTCCTAGGTCGAGTTGAATTTCCTTATCAGTTTTGACTGAATTTCCCATAGTAATTTTTTTTTGGACCACCCTTACAACAAATTGTCCTCCGGACAGGATAACCGGCTGTATTTTAAGGGACGGGTATGTTTGCTAGGGGATAACGCGTATGCGATAGCGCCGAACCTGGGAGCGGGCGCGGGCCAGGCGATAGAGGACGTATATGTGCTGGCGTCGCTGTTTGGAGCGAGGCCGTCGAGGACGGGCGAGCATGTGGAGAGCGTCTTTAGGGCGTACGACGCCGTTCGGAGGCCAAGGTCGCAGGAGGTAGTGCAGTTGAGCGAACTATGCAGGAGAACGTATTCGTACCAGGAGGGCATCCGGAGTGACCATGAGAAGATGAGGGCTGAGTTGGTGGAGCGGGTGAAGTGGGTGATTGACGAAGATCTGGAAGCCCATTTGGCGAAGGCGATGGCTATGCTGTGATGAGCCGCGGGACGGATGAACATTAACAAGGCAAACGATTCCATTAGTCGAACTTATAAAAATAGTCCTCCCTGGCGTTCGCCAACCAAGCCCCCAGAAGAATATCCACAAGCACTAACAAACCCCCCAAAACCCCCGCCCCAATGCCGAAGCCGAGTTTCTAGCCCCACCCTATCATCAGTCATTTCGTCAGCCATACACGTTTCGCAATCATGCTTGAATCGGCGGCGATAACTTACCCGCAACGGAAAACGCCAGCGCTAAAAACCCCGACCAGCCCACCACCGCCCGCCGCCACCGCAACCACCTCCGCATCGCGCCCGGCCGGCGGCCCACATCCCCCTCCACCCCCTCCCTAGAATCCAATACAGTCAGTAGACGATCGCGAAGACATCGCGTCAAAGCCATGTCGCCAAGTCCTGTACTCACAAAGCAGCGGGGTTGGCCGGGGGCGAGGGGCAGAGGTGGGTGTCCCCGCACGGGCACCGGACACGATGGGAGGCGGTGGTGGTGGCGATGACGGTGGTTGTGGTGACACCGGGAAGGGGAGGGCTGGTGCGGCCGGTGCCGGTGCCGGTGCCGGCGCTGGTGGTGATGGTGGTGGCGGCGGGGCGGGACGAGCTTGCGGATGACATGATGAATTTTTTTTTTCTTCAAAAAAGAAAAAAAAAAGACTTGTTCGATCAATTTTTTTGGGGGTATGTCAAAAAATTGTTTGTGAGAGCCTGAGGAGATCAATCTGGATTTTGGGAAGAGCTGGGATATTTATCGACGATCCCACGTTCAGCATGCCTTCCCGCTCCTCCAGCGGTCTGTGGTCTTAAAGGAAGTGCCTGCGATGCACAGCACACCAGATAAGGTAGCAGGTAGGTACCTAGGTGCACCCGACCTGGCTATTGAAGCTTTCCGAGCAACGCAATAGATCCGCGGGATGGAACGTAGGTAAACTTTCCATTATCCTTTCCATGAATGCCGACGAGGTCAAGCCCGCACCTACTAACTTATTTAAAGTGTAGTGCTTTCCTACCCGCACAAACATCTGCCTATGACTCTGCCTTCCACAACTTTGACAAAAAAATGGCCTCGGCATCAGGAAAGAAAGTCATGGACAACATAGGCCCCCCTCCACCCTATACGCCCCCTTTGGGGCTAGACGACGACACAGGAACCCGGGTACAACAGCTTCACAAGTCGTCGAGTTCGGCCAACAAGCAACAGGGGAAACATACAACGGGCAGAGGCACCCCTATCACATGGTTGGGGCTGACGGTACGCCGACTTGCAGCCCAGGTCTTGCACCAAACCCCACAGCAGCAATTGCCCAATGGCGGTATGCGTCGTCTCCTTCCAGCCCCACCGCCAGCTGCAGTTGAAGATAATATCATGGATATCTCGAAAATATTTCCAAGATGGAATGGGCATAACGGCATGGCATGCGGCGAGGGCGCTATGCTTACGAAGCTGCCGCCACCAACCATGCCCAGCGTCCTAGTGTGTTCCTATTCACTACATGTCCTGTGCCGCCCTCCTCCGCCGACTGTGGAGACGGTTGCTCCGCGCTGGCAGCAGGCGCGCCTGGTATTCTTTTCGGATAACCTGCCCGAGATCCTCCGGGCGCCCCCGATCCAATGGCGCGGCATCCTTGACGACTGCTGCTCTGAGGACGAAGTCCAATTTGTACACTGCCCTTATTACTACCACGCTATCCCGTCTTTCACAGATCACGGCGAGAATCCCCAGGCCCAGGCTACGCCTTGCGTGATGTCAGAGGAGCTCGGCTTTACATACGAGCGTACCATTAGGCTCGGGCTGGTGTGTGACCGGAATGATCGGTGTTACTGGGAGCTTAAACTTATCCTTACGAGCCGAGACGGTGAGTGGCTCGCGAGCCTATCGCGGCATGATACCGCTTCTTTCATTAGCCTCGATTCCATAGCTCGGTAGGTGGTCAATGGCCTAACGGATGCTGGCATATACCAGGTGCTGATAAAACAAAACAGAGTAGTCGGCTGGATACACCTGGAACGAGATTCGTCTAAAAACTCGGTCATGTTCTATGCAAAGACACCTATATGCAGACAGTTGACCGAGAACTTGAGTATGGCGTTTCCCAGACACGGACAACTACTAGCTTCACATCTAGGTGCGGCGCACGATGAGGAGATGTGCCGATTGGTAGATGATAACATTGAAAAGCTCATTTTAGGAGGGATGGAGGGTTGCTGATTATGCGACTTGTTTATAGGTAGGTACTAATAAAGAGTCTTGTGGGGAAAAAGGAGAGATTTTGTGTGTTATACTTGTGTGAGAATTGAGAAGCCGTCACTTCAGCAGCACTGATACCTAACCTTTAAGAGTGGAAAAGCTATAACTTTTTAGCATATTGACTTAGATGAAGGTATAAGCTTTGTTGAATTTATAATGCTTTTGTACAGGATTTTATAAAGCTATTAAGATGTTTAGGTGAATAAAGAAATCAACTATCACTTTTATAAAGTCAAAGAATAAAGCATAAGAAAATAGATATAATTGAAGTATAGTGTAACAGAGACTATTAATTAAACTGCAAGTAGCGGAACAATAGTTAAGGATCTAGTAGTTGATTAATTAAAGCTTGCCTTTTACTCTCTGGTAGAGCTAGAGAACTCCTTTTATATTACAGCGTTACAGCTTTCTCTAGCTTTCCTAGCCGTATTAACCTTTCTTAGGCTACAGTGTTATATATAGAATGCATGTAAAGAATAATTAAGATGCTAAGAGAATATTTTCTAAAGGGAAGACAGTCTAACTAGGACGGTTAGGTAAGTAGAAAATAAGAAAATGAAAAAGCTAGGGAGAAAAATCCAGTACTTATACTACAAAAGAGATAATGTTTATATATTAGAAATAGACGTAATGTTATAATACTTACAGTTTCTCTTAAAGCTTTTTGTTGGGTTTTTACAACCCTAACCCGGCCAGTGTGGTTGGAACAGTGTGGCTGGATCCACGCAGCCGCTCCGCGGCTGCATCCGTGGATCTGCACAGCTAAGAACGCCAGACTCCACTGCCAACCTCGTATTCAGTCAGCCAACCTCGCTTCGCAGAAGCGAGTGTGGCCAATGCACTCCGTGCACTGGCCACCCTCACGGCTATAATAACACGGCTTCCACTCCTGAAGATAAAAATAATTAATCACCTTTAACACACACTGCTTTCCAATGCCTTAACTCCTTTTGCATTTCAACACTTTTACAACATAGATTTATGCGACGATCTTATATAAAGTGAGTAACTTTATATAACAGTCTTTATAGATTTTTTATAATAGTTAATAATAATTAAGAATCTTAAGGTTAGGGTCTAAGGCTATATGCAGTAGCTAAGAGGTATAAAGTGCGGGATGATTATAATAATTGTAAGTAGTTAAAAGATACTTTAACATAAGAAGTGAAAGGTAGTATTACTAGCGTTACTGCGTATTTAAAAGAATTAGTTATAAGTGCGCTTCTTAAAGCATATATATTTGGCTTCAACTTACTATTACAGCCTGCTCCAGGGAGTCACAAGGTAAGCCTGGTAAAGACAGATCATAGTAGTGGACAGGGCCCAATTGCTACAAGGTAAAGGAGAGCAAGGTGACTAAACAAGGGCTAGCACAACTCTCAGCGTAATACACTGTCAAACAGGACGCAGATCCAGGGTCCCAGACGAAGAGATCTTAGATTTAATGATGCGTTCTAAACAATGTATTACTAGCGTGAGGAACTAAGAAAGTCCCTTACCCATTGTTAGCACGATGATGGATCTATACTATGTAGTTTTCTTCCCTTAGACCCGGGGCTGGAACTGACTAGACTGGGTTCTCGCTGAGTGATCGCTTTGTGGACCTGAAACCCCAAGACCTGGAGCTGGGTCTCTAGAGGTCAGAGCTGGTAAAACATCAATTGAAGGAAGCCTGCCCCTCCTAGTCTGGCAAAGCTAGACTATCTTCTTATATAATAGCTAGCTGCGATTATAGTGCTAACTGCAGTAGTGAACTGCGACCCTGACTAGCTTAGCTAACTGCGTTAGCTTAGCTTACTTAACCTGCTTAGCTAGTGTGTACATACCTCAGTGCGGCCAGAACCAGCTGCATAATTACTCTAGGCGTTATAGAGAGCGCTTAGTATAGAGTATAAATATCTATTTAATAGTAATTTTCTATCTTTAGCTTAAACATAAGTGTATTATAAGCTTTTATTAAACTAAATTTCTTAAACGGTATAGTTGCTTTATAAATAATTTATTAACTAAGTTATTAAATAAGTTACATAATTCGAATTCCCTACAGACTTCCAGTAGAAGTATAAAGCTATGGTGTTAATAATAAATACATTTTAATAGAGATGCTAGTAAAAATAAGAAAGTAGATGTGAAACTAGCTAAATACTATAACGTAAAGAATAATATGGAGCTAACAGGAGTCAATTACTACTTTTTAATACCGCTTAGCTTAATAGGGAAGGCTACAACACTGAGATTATACCCTTAATATAATAATTTATGTATACTTTTTATTTACACTTATATTAATTAAAATATAATAATATTTACTTAAGTTAGAATAATTATTCAACTTATAAGTATTATTATTTATCTTACATTATAGGAGCTGAAAGCTCCACCTGTAAGGGCAAGCGGTCTCTCTATTGCTAACTATCTACTGTTAAGGTATAGTTAGGACGTTTCCACTCCGCCCACTCTTCTATTTATCCTACCAAAATATATATAGTTTAGTCTCGACTACTAAACGCAGTGATAAGTTATAGGGTTAGTGCCTTATATTAGCGTGTGTTATAAGTAAGACAGGAGCGTAAGCGGGTCGTTCTCGGTTCTGCTGCACTTACACCCCTTAGCCTTAATGGCTTAGAGGTCCTACGTCACCTCCTTTTCGTCTAGGGTAGAAAGGAAGACCCCTTTAGCCCAGGGCAGCTTCCTAAGGTTTAACCAGGACCAAGACGCTAATGGCTTAGGGGTAACTCCATAATATCTCCCCCTCTTAGTCCGGTCTTCTTCACACCGCTCTAGCTATTGCCAGTTTATTATTGTTTATTTATTATAACTTTTAGTTTTATACTCTGCTGGCCCACTTCTTTTAGGCCGTTATCGCTTCGTTCCTTCCGTTTAAAGACGCTAGCATAGCTAGCTAACCTTTATATGCTTCCTTTAATAGCTTTATAGCTTTTATCTAACCTTTTTATTAAAGTTAGGTAGCTTTTACAGTTCTTACAGTTCTACTCTTTAACCTTTATAAATTCTTCCTTCCTCTTTAGCTTTCCTTTAAAACTTTTCTTCCTTTAACTACTAACTTCCTCTTCCTAAGCTTTAAACCTTATATGCTTTATAATTACCTCTCTATACCCTTGCTCACTTACTTCTACTGTTATTATATCTATCCTGAGCCCCTATAAGTGTTACTTTAACGACTTTAATTATAACCCTCTTATTACTATTACTTATAACTACTTTATTAATACCTTATTAGTTATTTACGTTATCCCCTTTTTATTATATTGCTAACGTATTGCTTAGTAATAACACTAATAAGTTACCTTACCTAGCTTATGTTAACTTGTTAAATAACTATACTTATCTAGACTCTCCCTTAAACCATTATAAATACTATTCTATTTAAAGTAGATAACTGCTCCTTCCGTTTACAGGGCGTTTGCTAACTAATTGTAGACTTAGCTCGTTGCCAGAAGTGTAGTGACAGTTATAGTAATTGTCTTCGTGTAGTAAGTTCTTATATCGCTTGCGCTCCGTTTGCTGTTTACTAAACTGTCCAGGGTCTAGGCTTCACCTACACCTTAAAGTGTTATATTGCTATTATGGTGATCTGTACGTCTTGTGAGATGGCTGCTGTTACGTATTACCACTGCATTAAAAAGCACGGAACGTTCATTACTCTGACAGATGGTAATTGCTGTCATATCTGATAGCTGCCGCTCCGGCTTGCTAAGATGTAAGTAATTTCTTCTGTTAAGTCGCATGCAGGTTGCTAACGGTGCAATAGCTGATCGATCAGTTTGATGCGGTCTGTTTAACTTATAAGTAGTATACACTCCTATACTCTTATCCTACTCCTTAAAAATTATATATATAAGACCTATTATAAACTATTAGTCCTTAATTTTTATATTACCTTAAATTAATTCCTTCTTCTTTAAGTACTTTTAATATATTTAAAAGAAAATAATTTTCTATTATTATGATTATATTAATAATTATTATCTTAAATATATTTATTCTTACTTACTTTTTTAAAGTTAGAGAGTTTAATACCTAATTATCTTCTTACAGTTAGATTTTCTTCAAGATATCCTTTTGTGACGACCCTGCAGGCCGTCACTTGGGCCGGGGCGGCCCGACGAATCCCCCGCAGAAGGAACAGTGTGGAAAGACGGTGCACACCGTCCAGGCGCACTGGGCCAGGGGTGTAAAGACCCGAAGCCCCTACGACTAATGAGGTGCTGCTTGCAGCATGCCGAGTGCTCGCATCGCGAGCAGGAGAAACCTTATAAGCAGAACGCTCACGCAGTGCAGAGTGCTCACGTAACAAGCACTCGCGACACTATAAGCAAGGTATAAAATACCTCCCAGTTAGTTAGTATAGATAGTTATAATTATGCCTATAACCACCATAAGGGACTCTGGTTCCTCACGTTAATATTTAATTATTTATTTATATCCTACTATTTAAACTCACCTTTATGCATTATAGTAATAACGACCTATAGTGACATTAAACCCCCCTGTTTAAGAGTGTTAACTTAATAAGCTGTCTTCAGAACGCCCCTTACCTGTTGGTGTCTTGCTATATATTCTATCTTAACCTATACCAGTCCTTTTAAGGCCTATGTTAGGTGTAAGTTATAATATAATACTAGCGTCCCAGTTTTAAACGCTGTTTGTTAAATTCCTAGACACTACCTTTTTTCTATTAACATGTCAACCTCCAGAAAAGGAAAGGAGATTAAGGAAACGTAAGCTTAGCCTTAACTCCTTACTATTAATAAGTTAGCTGTATACTTTAAAGACTTAAACCTTAACTAATAGGGACTAGTTAAGGAGCTTAATAAGGCCTTCCCTAAAGATATTAAGAGTTATATCGGTCTTATTAAAAAACTCCAGGCCTGACTTAACGCTGTTAAGCTGGAAAATAATAACCTTAAAGGCTTGTAGAAAAAGTGGGTGAAACTCCCTCCACCTTTACGCTTTAAAGGAGACTTTACGTAACTGGAGTCTTAAATAACCCAGCTCCAGAGTTATATCACCTATTATAATAAGTAGTTCTTTGAAGAAGAAGGAAAGGTTAGGTTTGTTAGAGCCTTATTAGATGAAGTAGCCGCTTACTGGTATAAACCTTATACAAAGATAATTAATAACCTTTTTATAAATAAGGTATATAAAGAGGCCCCTGAGACTTAGGCTCTTTTTAACAACTTTAACGTTTTTATTAACTAACTCCAGACTGAGTTTAAAGAATTAGACGCCCTTAGGCAGGCTGAGTAATGCCTTATGGCCTTAAGGTAGACGTCCTTAATCCTTAAGTTCTCTACACGCTTTAAATTAAAAGCAGTAAAAACTAAGCTTAGTTAAGAGGCCCTAGTAATACTATTCTAGAGTAGTCTGAAGGAACACATTACTAGAGACTTTTATTAAGAAGATTAACTAAACCGCCTGTAGGAACTGGTCGAGATGGCTATTAAGGCTAATAATTAGTATTATAATTACTATTATTAAAAGAACTTTTAGAAAAAACAGACCCCTTACCAGTTAAGTAAGCTTAAAAAGGGAAATTAATTAACTATAATAGGTTATTACCCCAGATTAATAAATATTAGTATAGTGAACTGTTAGAACTAACCTAACCGCGATAAGCCTTAATAGCAGCAGTAGTAGAGGTAGCTTAAAGACCTATCTTAAGTCTAATGCTTTAACTGTGATAAAAAAGGATATATAGTATAACAGTACCCGTTATTAAAGTAAGTTAGTTAGAAACCTGTCCTGGAAGGAGGAAAGCACGTTAGGTTTAACTTAAGGGATGTTTATATTAGGATGGTAGGTAACGAAGAAAACTACACCTAGATAGATAAGTGTAATTTAGGAGATAAGGACGAAGAAGAAGAAAAACCTTAAGACGTGGTGTACCCAGTCCTTAAGGGTGTCCCAGAAGAGTTAGCTATAAAGGTGTAAGTCGTTATAAACTGACTTTAAGGTAGAAACTTAGAACTGCTAAAGGTGTAGGTTATAGAAGACCGACTTTAGGAAGAGATGTTCTAATTGGTTATAACAGGCCTTAAAAACCTTACCCTGTAAGTTTAGGAATTAAGGAAGTTTAGGAAAGACCCTGACTTAAACCTTACTAGGATGGTAAAGGGAGTTAAAGAACTAGCCCTTTAAGTTACTTAAGCGGTAAAGTAAGCCTTAGAAGGTAAAAGAGAATAAACTAAGAGAATTAAACTGGAGAAACGAAAGTTCTTCTTAACAGTACCTTTTAAGACTCTTAAACACTTTAAGCATATTAAGTGGATTAACACCCTTACCTCCCTAGAAGAAGGATAGCTTAAATAGCTGCCTTATATTAAAGCTGGTATACTTTAAACTGGTACTTTAAGGGTCTCCTGAGAAGGTACGAAGTAAATATATTAATAAAGGGTTTAGGAATTGAAGGAAAAGCATTAAGAATTAATAGACGAAATAAAAGACCTATAAGTTAAAAGTCTTACTGTAACGTTTAAAGATAAAGTAGTGGAAATTGGGTTGTAACTTAATAACAGGGTTTGCTTCGCTAACTAGCTTAAATATTAACTTATTAAGGAAGATTACTTTATGGAAGAATAAGTTGGGTTATTATTACTTAAGTTTTAAAAAGAGGTTTGGGAGAAATAATATATATAAAGGTAAGTGGAAGAGGAAAAAGAATAAGGTATTACTTCCCCTATTTTATACTCTACAACTACAGCACTAGTAGTTAATATCGACTACCTTAATCACAGAGATATACTATAGATCGATTACGTGTATAACGACTGTATTTTTAACTGGTATTATAGGCTTAAGGCCTTTTATAACCACTTCCTAAACATATAAAGACAGGATTACGCTATTATAAAGGTAAAGTTGGAACCAGCTCACTATTAAGTCTCTTACTCCCTAATAAGGGAGTCCGGTAATAAGTGGAAGGTTACTATAATTAACTAAGCCCCTATTACGTGCTGGTAAGGAGGGGTACTTAATAACTACCTAATCGTAATATATTTATTACATCTTAAAAGAAAAGCTAGGGAATAGTAAAAGCGGGAAGATTACTAACAGATTTAAGAGTAGAAAGATATCGCTGTAATCTAAGCCTATAAAGCGTATTACCGACTTATTAAAGACTTTAAAAACATTATACCGTTTAAAGTTAACTGGATATTAAGGCGTGAAAACCCAGGAAAAGTCGATCGCCAGGTCTATTAGAGCTGCCTGTTTTTCTAAAAGAAATTAGGAAAAGGCTACAGGCCCTTTAAAAGGGCTAGAAACTAGTAGTTCGTTAGTTAGTAAAAACCTTAAGAAGAAGAAGAGGTACTTAAAGGTTAGGCTAGATAAGACTTTAAGGAAAGGTAATTACTATAACTTAGATATTAAAGGAGTATAAGCACTATTCCGTCAGTATTAATATAATAAATAGAAGAGGGAGGCTATTTAAGGTAAGAGTAGTAATTAATAGCGGGAGTGCTTTTAACCTAATATACCCCTTGTTAGTTAACTGAAGGAAACTCCCTAACGAAGAGTATAAAAAGGCTATCCCTATTTAAAATGGTAAAGGAGGCCTATACTAGTATAATAACAGTAAAGTTACCTACTATTTACTACTCCTAATTAAAGTGGATAAGGACGAATAATAAGTGGACTTTAATGTTACACCAGTTATAGGGTATAATATGATCTTAAGTCTACCTTAACTGGAAAAATATAACCCTGTAATCAACTAAAGGAGTGGCCACCTCACCTTCAGTAAATCCCCCAGCTGTGATTATTATTCGGAGAAAGCTAAAAAGGCACTAAACTGCTCTAAAGATGTATAAAACGCTTAAAAGTACGCTAAACCCTTAAAACTAAATACAGTTTAGGTTAGGTTTACTAAAATGGTTAAAGGACTAAAAGGTCTACTGTATTACCTAAATAACGATTTAGAAAGTAGAAAGAAGTTAGAAGCTAATCTATAGATAAGTGAAGAAATCGACTTATTTAAGGTACCTGTTAAGTACAGGAAGTTTACCCTATTTTAAAAAAAGATACCGTAACTACTGGATTATGGATTATAAGATTATAAAATTAAGCTAAAGCTGGGAATAAAGCTTTACAGCTTCTAACCTTATCACTTAAACCCTTAATAAGCTAAGGCCTTAAGGGAGTATATTAATAAAAACTTAAAAAACAGGTTTATTATAGAGTCCCAGTCCCTAACAGGGTACCCAGTGCTATTTGTCCTAAGAAAAGGAGACGGTAAGTTATATATAGTTATTAACTACCAAACGTTAAACGAGGATATAATTAAGAACTGTTACCTATTATTACTTATTACAGAAATGTAAGAATGGATTATTAAGGTAAACTGGTTCTCCAGCCTTAATTTCCCTATAAGATTTAATTACATTAAAGTGAAGGAAAAAGATAAGTATAAAACGGCCTTTCAGACTCGTAACGGGCATTATTAGTATTATATTATGCTAATAGGGTTAATAAACGCCCTCACAACTTTCTAAAGCCTTATTAACAGTATTCTCCACCCCTTCCTTAATAAGTTTATCTTTATGTATTTAAATAACGTTCTAGTTTACTCTAAAACTTTAAAGGAACATTAAAAGTATATACGACAGGTCCTAACAGCTTTTAAAAAGGCGAAGCTGATAGTAAACCTGGAAAAGAGCTACTTTTATATTCAGGAACTAAACTATCTAAGGTTTAGAGTAACCCTTAGAAAGCTTAAAATGTAACTGGAGAAGACAGAGGCAGTTAGGGATTAGCCCACTTTAAAGAATTAGAAAGAGTTATAAGCTTTTATCGGTTTTGTGAACTTCTATTGCTGTTTTATTAGGTACTTTGCGAAAATTGTAAAACTACTCTATAAACTTACAGGTAAAGGAAAGCCGTTTAAATGGACTGATAAATAACAGAAGGTGTTTAAAGACCTTAAGCACGCCTTTATTACAGTGCTAGTCCTAACCTTTCCCGATTTCTTAAAACCTTTCTAAATTAAAACAGATTCCTTGGAGTTTGTAATCGGTAGAGAACTTAGCTAAGTCTAGGACGATGGGAAACGTCACCTAGTTACCTTCCTATTAAAAGGAATCCACAGCCTAACCTTACGATATCTAATTTATAATAAGGAACTGATAGCGATTATTTAGTGCTTTACCAAGTAGGTACTATATCTAAGCGGTACAGAGGAACTGGTTTAGGTTTTCTTAGACTATAATAACCTCTAGTACTTCCTAACGAAGGAACTTAGCTTATAGTAAGCACGGTAAGTAGAGTTAATAACCCCGTTTTACTTCCAGATCCATTACGTTAAAGGAAAAGATAATAAGTAAGCTGATGCTCTTAGTTAAAGACAGGACTATAAGGATACTAATCTGGTTTTAATCCCCGTTATTATATTTAATAAAGTAAAGAACGGCATAATGGAATATACGTTATAAATATTAAACGACTAAATGCTAGAATAAACTATTAACGTTTATATAAACTTATAAACAGAGTATAACATCTATTAATAATAATAAGACTTTTAAGTAAGAAGGTTAGTAGAAGGAACCTGTAAGTATAAGTGCCCTTTAGGAGACTTCTCAGGGTATATGTAAGATTATAGTAAGGAGTGCCTAAAGCATTTAAACCATAACGAAACTGGTTATTAGCTAGAACCGCTACCAGAAGGTGTAAACGGTACGCCTGAATTAAGAGTAAAGCTCTAATATTAAGAGAAACTGTATATTTATAACTTAGATAAGTAAAAGGAGTACGTCTAGTAGGTTTATAAGTCTCGACTTAGAGGATATATAGGTTAAGCTAAGACTCTTACGTAAGCTTAACAGGCGTATACCTTTTTAAGAATAAAAAAGTTAGTTAAGGAAGTGGTTAATAACTGTAACGTTTACTACTGTAAGCAGAATTAGTAGTATAAGCCTTATGGACTTTTTAAACCACTCCCTATATTATAGGCGTTATAAAGTTCTATCTTACTTAATTTCGTTACTAGGATCTTAGAGTTTAAGGACCCTATTATAGGAGTTACTTATAACTAAATCCTTATAATAATTAACAGATTAACAAAGTGGGCTTACCTTCTGCTAACCTTAAAGGATATAACAGTAAAGTAACTTACTTACGTCTTTAAGAAAAAGGTAATTTTATAACACCTTTAGCTAAATAATATCGTTACAGATTAAGATAAGCTAATTGTGTTAAAGTTCTAATAAGGATTAATGTAAAGAATGGGTGTAAAAAGCAAGCTTTTAACAGCTTTCTACCTACAGACAGATAACTAAACGGAATAAGTTAATCAGATACTTATAACGTATCTTTAAGCTTATATTAACTTTAAATAAGATAACTAGCTTAAACTGTTACTAACAGCACAGATAGCCTATAACATAATGTTAATTAAGTTAATAGGTATGTCACTATTCTTCACTAACTACAGTAAGGAGCCTGAGCTCCGTTAAGGCCCACTTACCAGTACCCCTTAAGCTATAATCTATACAGACTAGATGTAAGAATTATATAACTACCTATAAGCTAAACTTAAGTTTACACGCGAATAAATAAAGAAGTTTACTAATAAATACCAAATTAAGTAACTAAAGTTTAAGAAAGGACTTTACTATAATAACAAACAAGTCAGGGGACTAACTCTTTAAAAAGGGAACCATATCTACCTTTTTTCACGAAACTTACATTTAAAACAACCTAATAAGAAACTTAACTTTAAAAAGTACAGACCGTTTTAAATTAAGAAAAAGGTCGCTACCTCTAATTACAAACTAAACCTACCCGCTAATATAAAGGTGCAGATTAAGGTTTTTCACGTCTCACTTCTGGAACCCGCCTTAAAGGGAGTTCCTTTAAAAAGAAAGATTAAGGTTAACGCTAATAAGGATAAGTACGACGTTAAAGAAGTTATAGATTTACAGAAGGGAAAAAACACGTTTAAGTATCTTATTAAGTGGCTAGACTATAGCCTTGAGAGTAACTTGTAAGAGCCAGTTAAAAATCTTAAGTACCTAAACCTAATTATGGAGTTCCATTAAAAGAATCCAGACTAACTAAAACTAACAATAAGAACTAGAAATAAGATAAGATTTAATATCTAAACTACTATACTAAAAAGTAAGACCACTGTGGGATTTAAAGCCTAAAAAGCGGCAGGAAACTCCTTAATAGGTACAGAAGGACATTTATCAGAACTTTAGCCAGGGTTGTAAGGACCTTAGACCTAGTAAGGAGGTAGGATCTCTGGAGCTCCCAATAAACCTTATATAAAAATAAGTGCTGTTAAAGAAAAAAGTTAGTAAAAGAAAAGAAGAAATAAAAACTTATACTTACAGGCTCTTAATAAAGGAAGTTATAAACCTAATCATAAAGTAACCACTTACTACAGAGACCCCATTAGAAAGTTCCCCCAGTTAAAAGACTCCACGTCTTTAGGAGAAGCGTCTAACCTAACCTCCTTACTCTCTTAAAACTCTAATAACTCCACTTCACGACTAAACGCTTTCACAACCCGGTCCTTAAGGCAAGACCGCTACTTATAAAGGCGCGCTAGGCGCACTGATGCCTTTTAAAGCTTAATAGTGGCCTTATAGAGCTGTTAAGTAGTAAACTTAACTTATAAGTTAAGGTTCTGCTTTTTAATAAGAAGAGCCTTTAACTTTGCTTTACTAACATTAAAAGCGTTACACTAGGAAGGCTGGTGCCTCTTTAAACAGTGGTCGTAACTGTTAGACCGGTTCGAAACCTAATAAACAAGCGGAGGGTCAGCAGACTTATAAAAAGAACAAGGGGACATTTCGCTACTAAATGCGTGTGTATAGGCTGTAAGGTTTAGACGGCAGTTAGTGTTTTTACCCTGTTCCCGTTTTAAAACCCGGGAGCTGGACACTTATTATATAGTGAAATAGTGAAAGGAGAAGCTTACCTTTTAGGTTCTTTATAGGAAAAGAACGTTAAAGAGGGGGAATCGTGTGATAACCTTACAGGCCGTCACTTAGGCTAGGGCGGCCCGACAAATCCTCTATAGAAGGAACAGTGCGGAAAGACGGTACACACCATCCAGGCGCACTAGGCCAGGGGTGTAAAGACCCAAAGCCCTTACGACTAATAAGGTGCTGCTTGTAGTATGCTAAGTGCTCGCATCGCAAGCAGGAGAAACCTCACGAGCAGAACGCTCGCGCAGTGTAGAGTACTTGCGTAACGAGCACTCGCGACACTATAAGCAAGGTATAAAGTACCTCCTAGTTAGTTAGTATAGATAGCTATAGTTGTGCCTATAACTACCGTGAGGGACTCTGGTTCCTCACGTTAATATTTAATTGTTCATTTGTGTCCTACTGTTCAGACTCACCTCTGTGCATTATAGTGACAACGACCTACAGTGACATTAAACCCCCCCGTCTAGGAGTGCTAGCTCAACAAGCCGTCTTCGGAACGCCCCCTACCTGTTAGCGTCCTGCCATACGTTCTGTCTTAACCCGCGCCAGTCCTCTCGAGGCCTGTGTTGGGTGCAGGTCGTAATACCTTTATAATAATTATCTTATTAATATTTTTTACATCTTATTTAATTATATCTATAAGCTATTAGTTATTAATCTTAAACTTTATAAACTATTTCTTAAACTTAAACTTTAAGTTTAATAAGTTAAAAACTATTATAACAACTTACGTAAGATAATATATCGCAGTAGTAAATATCTATCTCTTAAAATAAGGTAGCGCATTTAATTAATAAAAGCAGCATAGTAACTTAATTATTAGTAATTAAGTATAATTAAGGTTAAATGTCACAACTTGCAACAGGTAGGAAGGTAAACTGGCTTATAGTAGCTAGTGAAGATCGTAATGAGAAGTTACGCAGGGGAAGTGTAGCTGGTTAAACGAGTAGAAAACAATTCCACGCCTTAGGTATGGGTGGAAGGGAAGGCAGCGGGGTAAAAAATCAGTTTAGGATAAAATTTGCGCTGGCGCTTTAACGATTTTAATTTTGACACAAATCTACCTATTCGCCTCCGTACTACCCACGAGCCGCACTCTCCAGGGGGACCCCCTTTTTAAGGGACGCTGCAGCTACCCGCGAGAGTTGCATAATTACTGCCGGGATGTTACGGATTATACGTGCCGCATACCTCCAGAAACGATACAATGCACTGGCAAGAACCTCAAGGCAATGTAATTTTATTGCATTCGCATTTTCTTCACGCAATACTTAGGTACATTCTACCATAACCGACGCCTGCTTTCCTATCATTCGATCCGTATCACACAAAGCTGCTCTACGGGGTTGCCTTGCTCATACTGATGAGGCGCTTGACACCAACCTACAAGCCACCGAGTTAGCATCTGCCATTGACTATCCTTTAAAATGAAGAGGTACTTACCATCCATTGGCCACATTCTTCCGTCTTGTGCGTCTGAATGTCAATCTGGATCTTCGATGCCACTTCGTATTCCCTGGCTTGGAGGGCCCCAGCAAGTTGGGCTAGCTGGTCAATAGTTTCCGGCTTGATGAGTTCCTCGTTGTTTAGGTGGTCAAAAAGCAGACCGAGCCTCTTTTGCGTGTCCTTAACTTGAGCGGCAAACGATGCCGGCGCCTTGGCGGCTACTCGTTGCATATCTCGGCTGAAGATATCTACAAGCTCTAGGGCGTGCGGCGGAATGTGTGATCGGTCGCCAGCAGGGTGTCTGGCCTTCGGAGGCGCTGCCACGCGTGGTGGTGGTCCTCCTGCTGGTGGCCTAGCAGCCGGGGGAGGGCCTGCTGATGGAGGCGGGCCAGAGCTTGGGGGAGGTCCTACAGGAGGTCGGCCCATTTGCGGCGGAGGAGGCCCATACTGGTGAGGAGCCGGGGCTGCTTGAGACGGGGCATACGGGTTGGACGGAGGGGGGGCTAGAGGACTGGGTGTCGGGCCTTGGCCGTAATGCTGTGCTGCGGGCGAGGGTGCGTATCTGCCAGTTGGGGCCCCGCCGGCAGGAGGGGGGTTATACGGGGATGGCGCCCGAGGAACGGTCTGCGGATTCAAAGGAGACGCCAAGCCAGCACTCAGCCCTGGGGGAGGGGGTGCATACGGGTTTGTGGAGTTGGACGACACTGAAGACGGTCTGTTCTGGGGCGGCAGACCAACAGGCGAAGCGATGTTGCGAGGAGGAAGTCCAGATCCCTTGGGCGGTGGAGGGGGCGGTGTTGGCGCACTTCGCTGGTAAGGCCCAGTCGGCGGAGGCGACTGCATATTGACTTGGCCAGGAAACGGCGCAGTGATAGCTGCAACGCTTGGCGTGTTCTTGCGGGGCGGGGGCTTCGTGACGATCGGAACATCATTCCAGTTGCCAACATCCTTCGCTTTCGGCGGGGGTGCAGTACTACGCGGGGGGGCTCCATGCGGTGGGCTAGGTTGGTTGAAGTTTGGCTGAGGCGGGCCATACCCGCCCACCGAAGGAGCCGGCGCGTACCCCTGGCCACCCTGAGGAGCATAAGGGTTCTGGGCTGGGGCTTGAGGCTGATATTGAGGTGCACCCGAAGGATATCCGAATGAGCCTTGGGTAGTGTTTAACAACGGGCCTGGCGGGGCGTAGGGGTTCAGTGGGCTCGGACCAACAGATGGGAGGGCCTGAGGTGGTTGGTAGGCCACTGGCGCCGGTGCACGAGAGGAGGTCCGGACGGAGGGGGTGACTTGTCTGGTGGTATGCTGGGGAGCCGCCTTCTGGCTTGCAAGCCTCACGCGGTTTCTGGCGACCTCAGCGGCCGGATACTTAGTTGGCAGGAGGTCAAGATACTTTTGCGCGACGGCTAGTTGGCCGTGAGCGGCAACAATATCTGCGTACTCCGTGTACTTGTCGTAAAGGGAGGCTAGCTTCCACCCGCTCGTCTGGTTCTTCTCCGCGTCTGTGAACTTGGTGACCTGGCGGAATACGGTGACCTTCTCAATAAACTGCTGCAAGGATCTGGCGTGGACGGAGAAGGTAGAATCATCCTCAGATTCCTTCATCCCTGCTTTCTCTGCCTCCTCAAGCTCCGCAATCCAGATTCCCACAACCTTCTCCAGCTTGGAGCCGACGAGGTAGCAGAAAGATGCATCTTTTCTGTTTCCTGACTCCGAAATTCGGTCTCCCAGGGCCTCGCAGAGGTCGGGGAACTCGGATGGGTCCGCAAAGGTGCAGAGGGTGACCATGGTCTCCTTCCAGTTGTTGAGGTCGGCGTTGTACACAACATCCCACAAGTTCTTGGTGGTCACCGAGTTGATGAGACGCAGGTAGCTAGGGCCACCCCTCTTCTCCTGGAGATACGCCGTCTGTACTTTTTCAAGGAGCCCCTTGCCGCCGCAGCTAGCAAGGATAAGGGCATCAGCGACGCGCCCAGCTTTCATGCAAACATCGACGGCCTTCTCAAAGTTGCCCAGAATGACCGCCTTTGTCACCTGGTCCTCCAACCCTGTGTTGCCCTCACCAATGAGGTGGAAAGGGTTTTCTGTCTTTGCTCCCTTGGTAGCGGCCAAGTCAGACAAAAAGTCATCACCTTCGTCGCCTTCGCCCCACATGCTGATAACACGCTTATGTTTCTTAGGCGCGCCATCACCGTTGGGCTTCAACGAAGACTCGTCCGCTTCCTTGGGAGACGGTGCCTCTTCCTCCTCGGCAACTTCAGATACATCGTCCTTCGAATAGCCCAGATACTCCACAATCTTGGTGCGACCATCTGATTGAGTCAGAGTCTGCATTACCTGCCACTCGGCCTTCTCCTCTTCAGTCTTGGCGGTTTGCGCATGAGACTCGCAAATTGAAGCAATGTCGCCATTCTTCAACGATTCCTCGAATTTCTCAGTAGCGGAGCCAATGTCAGAATCGACAGAAAAGTCAGAAATAAGAATTGTGGATGTTCTTTTTTGGCCGGCGGGGGTTTCATTCAACTTGAAGCTGATAAGCTTGCCGCCATAGCCAAACGAGACGCCAACCGGACGTTCCAACCATACGGGCGCCCTAGAGAGGGAGAAGGTAGCGCCTTGAACCTGAGTGGGAGCCTTGGAGAAGAAATCGTCATCATCCAGGTTGCTTTGAGCCGCTGGCGCGGTAGTGGGATTCGTATTCTGTAGAGTCTGGATAGTGATCTTGCCATCAAACGATGCAGTGGCTGAGATGTTTGGGTTCACGGGGTTAAACCGGGTGGAAAATGTCCAATTGGTGGCCTCCGGAAACTCTCCATAACGCTCTCCAGTCTGCGGATTCCACACCAAGATGCGGTTGTCCTTTCCGCATGAAACCAACAGACCTGGGTCTTGCTGGCACCACGATAGAGACAACAGTCCTTGGTCGTGCCCTTGAAGGGTCTTTTCGGGTGCCTGCGAGTTCCGAAGGTTCCACAGAAGTATGACGGGCGTGTTGTCGTCCGACGTAGCGGTCAGGAGGTTGGTGGAGTTGTTAGGGTCCCAGGCGATCGCGCTAACCGGCTTGCGGTTATTGTTCAGTGTCAAGGAAGCCTTCTTCGTCTTCAGGTCCCAAACCGTGACAAAACCACCGGCGCTACCCGTCGCCAGAATATTTGAAACCTTGCGGTTCCAGGCCACGCACTCGATGTCGTGGGCCGCGGCGGTACCGAGACGGAAAGCGGTCGAGGTATCGTTGATGTCCCAGATGTACAGCTCGCCCTTCGCGCCGGCAGTGGCAAGAACCTGAGGCCTGAGGGGGTTGAACTGAAGCGACTTGATTGGTCCTGTGTGCTTTATCGTTCGCGACAACAGCGCATCCTCGCCGGCGATCAGCTTCTCGGCGTCCCATAGCTCCAGCGCTCCATTCTCCATTGCGCCAGCGATTACGCCCCGGGGATGCTCCTTGCTGGGGGCGCCCCATGCAATGTCGTAGAACCTGTAATTCCTGTCAGCTTTCTGACCCTGCCTAGATGCGTGCCCGGCAGCCCTACCTAGATTCTGTGCTGACGCTGATTATGGGCTGGAGCTCCAGGCCCTGCTCAACGCTGTCGAGATTGAGGTCCCATAGCTCGAGCTTGGTCTCGTCCGAGAAGTCGGCGTCGACAGCGCCTGATCGGGTTCCTGTAACGACAAGAGGGGCGGCGCCATGCGACCAGGCAAAGGCCGCCGTCCGGGGAATCTCTCTCAGCCGGACCATGACGACGATGCGGTGTGTGAGAGAGGGAAAGGGGGTGGGACTGGTTATGAGGGATGTTCCTCCGTTTTGTAGCCCGATATATCGTACCAACACTAGAAAAGTTGCAATTAAGCTGAAGATAACTCCAGAACACCAGGAGCCCTACGGCGAAGAGCTTTTGGGCCGTGAGGGCAAATGCTGGCGGCGAATCCAAGTGAGTGGAACTGGCCTCAGCGTGATGCCAGATCACACGAATTCCCCAGCGGGCTGACTTTCCAAGGATGATAGCCCGCAGGGGGGATTGGGGTGGACCCACTTTGGCCCAGGAATTTGGCAGTTCCCGACCCCACAAAAGACGGTCATACTCAACCCTAACCCGTGTAAAGGGCATCGGAGGCGCTCAAATTCAGCTTCAACCTCACATTCCCACGTGATTCGCGCCTTCACTCATCAGACACTCACCAGCAAGCCAGCAGAACACGCCATCCTGCCAGTACAACATTTCCTCAAGATCTATAAACCACAGTGCCGTCTTTACAGACTCAAAATATCAAGGGTTTATACACAGCAACGGCTATTAAACACTCGTCTTTAACCTTCAGCTGCGAGTCTCAATATCAGAGACAGGCTGCTTGTTAGTGAAGGTTAAACTAACCACCACCAACTTACGATAAAACTACAATCCCAACATGACGGACACCGCTCGCTGGAAATCCACCGTATATGTCGGCGGTCTGGCACCGGTAGTGACAGCCGCAAATCTTCATGATGCATTCATCCCCTTCGGCGAGATTGCCGATGTCTCTCTGCCCAAGAACGAGAAAGCAGATTCCACAGATCCTCATAGAGGCTTCGCATATGTGGAGTTTGAGGATGTCGAAGACGCAAAGGAGGCAATCGACAACATGGACCAGTCAGAGCTCTTTGGCCGCGTAATCAAGGTCTCGGCGGCCAAGGTGCCCAAAAGCGCGAGTTCGGGCCTGGGGAGCAAGACAGCGCTATGGGAACAGGTAAACTCCATACCGGTATTGATAGTCTACATCACTTACTAACCGATGAATAGGAGGGATGGCTTGCAGCGAACGCTGTTGACGATGGTGACCGCATGGCGGCTGAGCAGGAAAATAATAGACCTGAGGATCCCATGCAGGGACTTGAGGGGCTTGATCTTGCGGGACCGAAGCCTGAATGAAAGCCCCAGTGAGGAGGTTGTCTACGTCTGCGCGTAGGTAGTTTGGTTAACACATTGCATATGGGGGAAGGCTAGATAGATGTCTGTCGCCTGTGGCCAGATCTGGCTTGGAGTGTAGGGGAAACAGATCCGAATTCAATCGATACCCGGGATAACCGCATAGCCACGGCGTTAGGACGACTTGTTTGTTAGTACATAGGGAAATACTGTTGGCATTGACACAGGCAGACCTGCCCACCAAATACAGAGCACGGCACGGCCGAACCACAGGCGCGAAATAGGCCAATATTGATGAATGATCATTCCATGTACAAGGGTTATTTCTCCCGCCTTCTATCCCTGATTGCTCGACGTCCCATAACACCTCTCCTAATCTACGCGCATCACTTCGGCGACCATTTAGTGGTGCTCGCCGCCGTGCTCGCCAGCGGCGGCGTGGCCGTCAGCAGCGCGATTTTGCCTCTGAAGACGAATAGTCTTGTCGGTCAAGAAGTGGCGCAAGCTCGAGTAGCCAGCAGCGATCAGGGCGAAGCCGACGACGACACCTATAATATCTCATGAGAACCAGCCGGGAAATCCGCGATCGGGTAGCTTACCAAGGGGGATCAACTCCGGGGGGATCTTGCGAAGGCGCCTCAGGCGTTGCGAGACGGTATGAGCTGTTCAGAGTCGCGATCAGCGATCGATCGGTCAGGGATTCGACGGCCCTCGTAGTCCTAAAGGCTCCCATGGAGCTGTCATAGCTCAATGGCCACACGTACCAGATTGTTCCTCCTTCTATGAAGACACAACACCAACTTTTAGTCTCTTGACGCAATCTAGGGAAGCTTTGCAGGGAAGAGGGCAGCAAACGTACCGGCACCGGCCGCATCAGGCGCGCGGTCGGGCGAATCATCTGGAGAGCTCGCGTGGCATACATGATGCCGGATGTGGAGTGGAGATTTGTTGGCTGAGGTTTCGAGATTCCCGTCCGGCGAAGCAGAGAGAGAGCTCTTTGGAGGAGGTCCAATGCAATTCCGGAACACTTGGAGCTCGGCTGTTCCAGTTGATGGATACCGCACGGGCGATTCCGGCCAATGGTGTCGCAGGACGGTCAGCCCACCTTGAGATTGGCTGCCTCAGGCCACCAGAAACCAAAAGCTCAGACCCGTGTCGGTCATAGGCGAAGCAGCTCCAACCTCACCTCGTAGCTCTCACAATCCACCCTCTCACGACCTCTCTACGAGCCATTGAGCCACTCCAAACGTCCCAAGCCGCCCTCGAGACGCCGAATTGCCCAAGATGTCTGACGACGAGCGCGTTACCAAGCCCTTCAAGTTCGTGACAGGTAAGGAACCCCGGCTCGACGGATGCGAAATTCCCTCGGTCCAGGAAAAATGACATGGCCTGATTCAAGCTTGTCATCGGTCAATTGAATGCATTGCTGACAACCTGTGTAGCCGGTATGTAAAAACTTCTATTTGATCCTTGATATATATTATTCGCAGAAACCGGGCCTATTTTCGCGGGACGAATTGGCGATGGGGAGGAGGGGATGCGCGAAGGGGTGCTTGGGACGCACCGGTGGTAGCAGGGAGGGCGCACGACGAGTCGACGACAATGATATCTGACCATCGATTATAGGCGTTGACGCCCGCTTTCCGAACACCAACCAAACCAAGCACTGCTGGCAAAATTACGTCGACTATCACAAGTGCATTCTTGCCAAGGGCGAGGACTTTGCCCCTTGCCGCCAGGTCAGCATGCCCCCTTTGTTGGGGATTCACTGGAACTAAACGTATCTTCCTGCAGTTCTGGCTCGCCTACCGGTCCCTGTGCCCCAGCGGCTGGTATACACGATGGGATGAGCAGAGAGGTAGGGACACAAAGACTTGGAACTGAGTAAGCAGCAACTAACGTCATTACAGAGGCTGGTAACTTCCCCGTCCGCCTGGAGTAAGGGAACTTTCGCGGCGAGAGGCTAGGGATTGGGGGACGAGGATTCACTCCGAACTTGTATTAGAATCATCGGTAGTCAGGGGGGAATGCACATAGAGAACTCGGGTGGCTCATGCAAGATCGAATAGCTGCATTGATGTATCTTTGGTGGAGAGATCAACATATGCCTGGCTTGTATTCTGGACGCTAAAAACCATGCGCCATTGAGGTCGCTCGCAAACGCCAAATATGATGCCTCCATTGCCGAAGAAGCCCGCTGTACCTTTTTATACACCTAGAGAACAGTCAGAGACAAGTCTGCATCCTACCCAACCCTAGACACCAAGCCTATTTTTCCGCTTTCCCATCCTCACTCTCCTCGTCAGAGCTCATAAATTCATCATCTTCGTCAAAACCGAAGAATGTCCGCGTCTTCTCCTTCTCCTTACCCTTTCCATTTGCTGCAGGGGCTTCTGGCTCAGAGGGTGGTGTGGTGGCCCCGGACCCAGAGCCCTCGCTGTCCTCCTCCTGCATGGGTTCGTCACTGACAGCAGTTGAGTCAGACCCATGCGACACGCTCAGCAAGTTATCCTTGAAGTTACCCGCCTTCATGGCTGCAAGCACAGCCTCACGTGTGCGTTCGCCCGCCTCCTCTTTTTCCTCAACCCACTTTCCATCGAGCCCACCACGGTTGCTACCGTGGCGTATCTCGTCTTGTTTCTTCTCTGTCATGTCGACGATCTGCTGCCATCGTTCCTTCCGTTTCTCCTTCTCCTTTCGGTCCATCTCTGGCTTGATGGCAAGGTACTCGGCCAGCGCCTTGGCTTCCGTCACCGTCCGTAACCGGCGCCCATCCAGGTTTCGGCTTGAGCCGTTGTCTTCTCCTTGGTTCTTCTTGCGCTTCGATGACATGCGCCCACCGGCGGCGCGTAGCTGCGAGCCGAAGCCACCCTTGCCACCGCAGAGGGGTACAGAGAGACGGAGGGAGAGGAAGTCATCTTCTAGACTAAACAGAAGAGATGATATCGGTGTGGTGAGCTGTTCTGAGAGTGGTGGGAGATGCCGGCTGGAGAGCGTGGTGAGAAGGAGCCGGGAAGTGTTGTTTTCAGGGAGGCGGCTGGAGAGCTCGGAGCGCAGTTCTGATATGGTTGTGGATGGCGGAAGTGCGAGGGAAAGGGTGGGAGGGAGGCCTGTGCCGGCGAAGCTGGTAATGAGGACGTTGATCCTGCTGGGTGCCATCTTGGATATGGGCGGCTGCACCTTGCGATGCGATGCGATGGCGATGACAAGGATGATAGAGTGATAGTTCGGGGCAGAGAATCGGGTTCGCGGGTCTGGTCAGCTCCTCGGAGTTTCGGTGATGGCGTCGATATCAGTAAGGTAGTCAGGTAATCTGCCAAAGGGTCGACTATACACAGTTCAAGTTGCTGCCAAGTGCTGTGACATTGAGGGCAAAATAGTGGAGGTGAACTTTGCGATAACAGGGGAGTCGCGGATGGCTCACAGCACCAGCCACAATTTCCACCCACAGCCAAGACCCCACCTGCCAAGACCTTGCTCCCCCAAGAGTGGCTATGCAGCCCCGCTTCTTTTTTCAACCCTACTACGGGGTAATCGAATTTCGGCCGCCGCAAGCCCACAAATCACCTAGATCTCAATTTTGAGCTCTCGACCTCCAAACGCGACACTTTCACAGATCAACACCCTCAACTGTGTCGACGCCAGTCCAACCGCCAAGATGCTTATCCCCAAGGCAGATCGCAAGGCGATCCACGAGGTAAGCTGGAAACCCGAATTTTTGGCATTGAGGCATCACGAATTGGCCCCAAACCGCCCAGAAATACCTGAGATCGAAAAAACGGCAGAAGTGCAACGGCTGACAGGTTTCCAGTATCTCTTCCGGGAGGGCGTTATGGTCGCTGCGAAGGAGTAGGTCCACCGAACCCGCATCAAAACCTCTGATTTCGATTGCCATTTCACGAATCTCCATGTTTCCCGATATACCTTCACCGACGAGAACCCACTACGGGGCCACCCCGATGTGCTGTCCGACCAAGCCGATTGCTGACCATAGACCTTTCTGTTTGCAGCTATGAGTCGACCCACGAGACCGGCATTCGCAACCTTTTCGTCATCAAGGCTCTCCAGTCCTTGACCTCGCGCGGCTACGTCAAGACCCAGTTCTCGTGGCAATACTACTACTACACCCTCACCCCCGAGGGTCTCGACTACCTCCGCGAGTGGCTTCACCTTCCCGCCGAGATCGTCCCTGCTACCCACATCAAGCAGCAGCGGTCGCACGCCCCTCCCCGTGGCATGATGGGTGAGGAGGGCCGTGGTGAGCGGAGAGGTGGAGGCTTCGGCGGCCGTGGCCGTGGTGGTGACCGTGGCGACCGCGAGGGTGGTTACAGACGCCGTGATGCCGGTGAGGGTGGCAAGGAGGGTGGTGCCCCTGGCGAGTTCGCTCCCCAGTTGTAAGTTTTGGGACCCCACTAAGTTTTATTCTGTGGTGGCCTATTTGCTGACTTTGACCTACCAGCCGCGGTGGATTCGGTCGTGGCCGTGGTGGCCGTGGTGAGGCTCCCCCATCTTAATGACGGAAGGCGGAATGTCTCTCTATTTTGTTGCCTGCAAGGCGGATGGCATGAAACAGCATGGCACGACAGTGTACTCTTAAGTCAAGAGTGAAAGGGTCGACCAACAAATGCACCTACTCGCCAGGACCGTGAGTGGTTTGCGTGAGGCGTTTGGAGGTTAGAGATCGTTCGGAAAACTTCTGCATTCAGGGTCATCTTTCTACGGTCAATACGAAATTTACTGGCAAGCGATGGTGATGCTGTGATGTCGGATATGTGGCAAGGAAGAAATGTCGAGCAGCGCGTGAATTAAAGAATCAAACTCTGCCCATGCCAGGCCAGCCTTGCAAATCATCCAACCCGCGTTTACAGTGAACGTCTGACTGTTTACATTTCTGGCATCGATTAAGCTCGATGGAGATTCAGCATCATGTCGTTGGCCATGTGTTGCTCGGGTCTATCAAAGTCTCTCTGCTTGGCAAATTATCACCCTTTCTGTAGCAACCCCAAGGGCAAGTTAAGGACTTTTGGGCGCGAGAGAGTTGAGATACGTATATCATCAGTCACGCATGATGTCACGTCATAGTCAAGTTCATCGTGCAAAAGGCCATCCCGAAGAGCATCTCACCTGCGGTCATACCTGAAATCACTGGAGGCTCGTGCATGTGTCAGTACAGATAAAATCGATATATTAAAGGAAGAAAAAGAGGGTGGTATGCACCTTTTGTAGAACACGGCCTGGCCACCTAACTCCCCAATCCCAATGCTGATCCGATCGCAAAGTTTTGTACACACACATTCAGGCAAGACGGACGCCAGCCTCCTTGCGCTTCTTTCCCTGGTGCGAGGCCGCGGTGCTCATGCCGACGTTCTGACTGGCGTCGAGCATACTCTGCGCCATCTGTCGCTTTTCTTCGGCCAGCTTCTTGAGGTGCTTGTCCGTCTTGCCCTTGCCACTGCCCTTTCCGTGGAACTGGTGGGAAAGTTCTTTGAACGCTTCCTTAGCGTTGAGGCTGCGGCCATCGGCGTCAATGTAGCGCAGCTCGACGTTGGGCCTGTAACCCTCTTGGAACAGCTGGTTCATGATGCGCGACTGGTGCTGGTCGCGCATCGTATTCTGCTGGCGTGCGAGCTCTTCACGCTCGCGAATCGACATCCTTTCATGTCGCCCGCTAGCACGGTCGCGCTCGCGCTGGAGACGAGCCTCCTCGTCGAAGAGGGCCATGCGGCGGTTGAGCTCAGCCAAGAACTTTTGCTTTTGGCGGAACTTCTCGTTCTGCTCGGCTCCTCTTTGATCTTCAATGTCGATGAGGTGGCGGTCCTTGAGAAGAGCCAGAGTTGCGCCCATACCCTGGTCCACTGTCTTCTCTTCGTCGACACCTGTCAGAGGAACGTCGGCAAGAGGAGTTATATCTCGACCATGTCCAGTGTCTGCGTCTTTCATCTCTTCATCGTCGTCCGACTCTTCTTCCATTTTTGTAAGGACCTTTTCCGTCTTCGGCTTAGGTGCCTTGCGCTCCTCCTCCCGTTCTGCGTGCAAGGCATCCACAAATTCACTAATCTCATCGATGACAATACCTCCACCTTCGGCATCTTCAGACTCGGGAGGCTGACTTGCCTCTTCTCGAAGTTGCCTCGCGATATCTTCTGGCCTGGTCTTTTTCCGTTTCTTTAATACATCTTTTCGTTGCAATGCCAGAGAGGTTTGAAGGTCCTCATCGTCGGCAAAGTCCTCCTCGATAACTTTCCTCTTTTTCGTGTAAGTCACATAGGCGGAATCCAGCTCCATTTGTTGATCGGCATCATCAGCGACCGCCTCACCTGCAGGAAAGAGAGTATCATCGTCATCAGCTCGGCGCCTGGTTGACTTTGTCTTCTTCTTCTTGGGCTTCTTGACCTTTACTTCCGAGACATCCAGGTAATCCGACACTGGCGCGGGCGTATCTTCTGATTGGGGAGTTAGACCTGTACTAAGAACAGCGGGGGACTCAAGTGACATACCAAGGACGTCCAGATCCACGACCGGATTTCTTCTTTTTTGGACCGGGGCACTGAGAATATCGGCCAAGTCTGTGGAGGTCCCGGCTGTGTCCAAAGTGAACACCTTCTTCTTCTTTCCGTCAATCCCCTCATCGTAGTGAGATAATATCCCGCGCTCGCCCGTCTCGTCGACATCGTTCGGGTCGTAAAGAGGCTTCTTCTTTTTCAGATCAAGCTTCTCGTTGAGCCTTTCTTGCTCCCTAAGGTCCAAGTTTTCAAGCTCATCACCGTCTTCGTCTTCTAGAACACCCGTGTCCTTAAGCGTCAGGACCTGGTCGTCGGCATCAAGGAACTCGGCCAAATCATGTGCAACCTTCACGCCGGCCAGGTCCGCAGCCGTATGTTCTGCAGCCTTTTGGGCGGCGGTTTTCTCCTCCTCCAACTTCCTGGCCGCTTCGATCTGCTTTTGGCGCTTCTTCTGGCTCTTCAACCACGACTTCGCGTCGAGTTGGTCGTCGCTAACCATGTCGGCAATCCCCTGGCCCTCCAGCACGACGTTGCGCTGGGCCATCTCACGGGCCTTCATCACGGCCTTCTTCTGCTCCTCGCGTTTCCGCTTGGCCTGCTCTGCCTCCTGGGCTTTCCTGAAGTTATCATAGCCTTCCGCTTCGCGCGACTCGATGGTGCTTCCGGCGTCGGGATCGGGGGTCGCCTCTCTTGGCGGTGGTGCTCCCGGGACAGGCAAGGGCTTCATGCCCATTGCCTTCCGGAGCTTGTTGATCTCCTCAATCGATGCGGCGTCCATGGTGTAGATGCCGGTGTAGCGATACGTGGTGATGGAGGTCACACGGCAAACCTACTGTTTGATGAGAGCCAGGATTCAGCAGGTAAAAGATGCAGCCTGAGGCTGACACGACGGTCACACAGTGAATCGCACAGTGTCTTGGCAGCCGATAAAATAAGCGAGGGCGCAGGGTTTGCAGCAGAGCTCCACACTAGCCCAAAAATTCCGCCTACAAAAGCAGTTGCGAAGTCTGCTGTTTCCTTCCTTTCCTCTTCTCTTCACGCACCTGTGCTCAGCGATCCTCTCCCACTCCGGTGTGTAGGGTTGATTACTGCAGCAGTTCGGTAACAAAGGAGCCATCTAGTTTACCATGATGTCAATTTCCAACCGACAGGTTCAAGAGTAACCGAATTCTGGGGAGCCTCTGTTCGCTGTCAAAGGCTTGAGCGGTGGTGAAGCAGATTTTAGGGGATGTCATATTCCAAGCCGTTCGCCGAGATCGTCGATCTATGAGGCTGGGGGAAACCATGACCTGCGCTACATTCGTTCCAGTGATATCTGTCTGTTTGATTAAATTCCTTTAGTCACTTCCGTCCAGTCTCCGGCTTTACGATCACCACAGCCGAATGACGCCTCAGCCTTGTGTTTTGTTCCGAGCATGTTGCTGTTCATCGTCGCCATTTTTCCACTTTGCCTTCCATTGGGATATCCCGAGGTTGGAGACGGACCGATGAGAATGGCATGATTCGGTACGTTGTTCTTCAATGAGCTGGCGATGGCCTGCCCACAGTCGAGTCAAGGTCAGCCTTCGCCCTGGGTCGCCAATCCGTGGTATCAAGAATGGAGCACTGTCGGGCCTTTTCACATGTTGTCAAGCTTGCGGTGTGCATATGCCTCCTTTGCGATGAATGGGTATTCGTATGGAGAGCATGGCCTATATTACGCGCCCCTGGATTCTGGATAGGACACATGTGATGCAGTCGCATTATATCGGCGCGAACTTCTCCTCTTGGAGTAGTGGGATATCACCCCACAAACAACCGGAGCCACGAACTCGAATCTACCGGCGTGCGGGGAGAATGCGGGGCCCCTTGGACTAGTTGATGATGCATCTTCAAGCACCGGACGGTCCGATTCAACGTCGTACGCCGGAAAACTTGGAGGTAGGCCCTGGAATTAAGGGAGTGATACTAACACACAGCCACTCCTAGTCAATAGTCCTAGGAATCGCAGCAGGACAATGAATACCGCCGGAATGCAGCACCACGACAGCAGCAACAAAACTTCTCGCGTGTAGGTAATACCATAGTGAGAGAAGGCCCCCGCACCTTCGACTGGCTCGATTAGATGACTGTTCCTGCAGTAAGTACAAACCTTCTTCCCTTACACCACCAACAGAAACCAGTCGTCCAATGGCAGGACGCGAAGCTCGGCCTTATTGTGATGTTGACGGCCAATAACAGCGCCTACCGATATGCGCTGCATCATTGAGCGGTCCACGGTGAGGTTGTGACGTCGTGCGATCGCCTAGATACCACGGATAGCTCCTGTTGTCCCCACAAGCGCCCGCAAGGCGGCTAGACATCGGTGCTTCTCGATCTCGGCAGGACCCAGCAGAAGCCGCACGGAAGCCCCATGGGGAGGTGAAAGGACAATAGGACCGAAGAGTTTGAGTGAGCCTCAGTCCGTGCCAACCCGTCACCCACGCGATACTACCCAGGGCGGAGAGTACACGAGCTGTCGCCTCGGTCCGTACGGCAGCTTAATGGTCCCTGCTGAAGTCAAGTTGGAAGCGCCATTCGGAAGCCGGGCCAGGAGTAAGGTATAAAGCATCATGGCCGGGCTCTTGGTTAACGGGTTTGAGCCTCACCCTCATCCTCATCCACTCAACCTCACCTCCAGCGCCTACGCCTACGGTCTTTTCCAGCCCGCCATGCATGCCTTCTCGTCTGTCCTGCTCCTCGGAGCCTGCGCTATCCAGGCCGTCTTCGGGCGACCTGATGAGGTTCGCGCCAGAAGGGAAGCCGAGATCCTCAAACGGTCTGTCGACTCTTTCATCCAGACGGAAACGCCCATCGCCTGGCAGAAGCTGCTCTGCAACATCGGATCGACCGGTTGCGCTGCTCAAGGAGCCGCCTCTGGTGCTGTTGTTGCCAGTCCTTCTAAGAGGGACCCTGACTGTAAGTTGTCCCGGCGAGAGGTACGGATGAGAAACTGATAGGGAAAAGATTGGTTCACATGGACCCGTGACTCGGCCTTGGTCTTCAGGGGCATCGCTGAGGCTTTCACCCACGACTACAACGAGACCCTCCAAGCTCAGGTTCAGAACTTCGTTGTAGCGCAGGCCAAGCTTCAGGGCGTGTCCAATCCCTCTGGCGGTCTGTCCAATGGTGCTGGTCTGGGCGAGCCCAAATACATGGTCGACCTGACGCAGTTCACTGGTGAATGGGGTCGCCCTCAGAGGGATGGGCCGCCTCTGCGAGCTATCGCCCTCATGACCTATGCAAGATGGCTTATCAACAACGGGTATGCTTCCACGGCGCAGAGCATTGTGTGGCCCGTCATCAAGAACGACCTCACCTATACTGCCCAGTACTGGAATAACACTGGTTTTGACCTGTGGGAGGAAGTGCAGGGCAGCTCTTTCTTCACGACCACCAGCTCACACCGCGGTAAGTCGCTGAGAACTCCAAGTCCATGGTTGTGGAAGCTGATATTAGCTACTAGCTCTGGTCGAGGGCGCCGCACTCGCGCAGTCCCTGGGGACATCTTGCCCTGCCTGTACCGCTACGGCCCCCCGTGTTCTCTGCTTTGTCCAGAGCTTCTGGAACTCGAACCAGGGCTTTGCAGTCTCTAACAGTAAGTTCGGCATCCCTGATTCTGTTTGCTTTGCACCGAACATCACACTTACCATTCAAAAGTCAACGGAGGCAACTACCGCAACGGGAGGGATGCCAACTCCATCCTAGCATCCATCCACAACTTTGACCCTACCGTTGGCTGCGACGCAAACACCTTCCAGCCGTGCAGCGACAAGGCTCTTTCTAACCACAAATCCGTCGTCGACTCTTTCCGGTCCATCTACAGCATCAACAGGGGCATTGCTCAGGGTCGTGCCGTCGCTATTGGCAGATATTCCGAGGACGTCTACTACAACGGAAACCCCTGGTACCTCACCACCCTCTCCGCCGCCGAGCAGCTCTACGACTCCATCATCGTATGGAAGCAACAGGGTTCTATCACCGTCACGCCCCTGTCGCTTTCCTTCTTCAAGGACCTCGTCCCGTCCGTCACGACTGGCACCTTCTCGTCGTCCTCTTCGACCTATACCAGCATCATCAACGCCGTGCAGGCCTACGCCGACGATTTTCTCAACATAGTTGATGCCCGCAAGCTCCCTAACGGCGCCATGCCAGAGCAGTTCGACCGCAACACCGGCACCCCCATCGCCGCTTCTGACCTGACCTGGTCCTACTCTGCATTCCTTACCGCTACCGCCCGCCGCGCCGGCAAGGTCCCTGCATCGTGGAACGCCGGTGGAGGAAACACTCTGCCCAACAACTGCGCCGCTGTAGCCATCGCCGGTACCTACACCACCGCCACCAACACCAACTTCCCCACCTCGCAAACCCCCGGTGTCCCCCCTACCTCCACCTCGACAGGCGCTACCCCGACCCCTACCGGCTGCAGCGATGTGATCGTCACCTTCAACGAGCGCGCCAGCACCCAGTGGGGACAGACGATCAAAATCGTCGGTAACCACCCCGCCCTGGGCAACTGGAACGTGAAGAATGGCATCACTCTCTCTTCTGCTGGATATACCAGCTCCGACCCCCTTTGGAGCATTGCCATTCTGCTCCCCGCCGGATCCTCGATCGAGTACAAGTATGTGAACATTCAGGTCGACGGAACTGCGCGCTGGGAGGCGGACTCCAACAGACAATTCACCGTGCCTTCCACTTGCGACGTTGTCACTCGCGGAGACAGCTGGCGTTAAATACCGACATGAACAGCATGAGTGGAAGTCATACAGCCAACGAGCTCTGGCTGCTAATGATCTCTGACACGGTAAAATTAAGGGAGGGATGTTATGGAATGCCAGGGGAAGGAAAACCATATTATTTCTTTTGTTTACTTGGCTAGGGGTTGGTTCTGGGGTCGCATTTGGAAAGGGCATGCACATAACGACTTATTATTTTTCTGTTTATATAATCAGATCTTCTAGGTCTTGTATATATCTTGGGTGTTGGAATTGGAAGACGAGGGTGTATCCTCTATTTTTGCGTCTCTGTCTTGAAATTGTCTAGGTGACGGCACGGAGAACAGGACAGTAATGTCTAGGATACCCGAAATCAAAATTCACTGAGCGCACAGTGCCCTAGCAGTTTGTCCGGCCTCACTCACTTCCGATCCCCTAGCACAATCCGCTCCAACTCCTTCATAATGGTATCAACCGCCCACTCCAACGTCTCCCCAAAATCGACATCCATCCCCTTCCCAAGCTGCGCCCTGATCCCCTCTCTCTCAAGTGCTGCCTCATCCAGCTCACCAGCCTCGGCATCCCCATTTTTGAACATCCACGCATGCGAAGCCGCATAGTTCGGCCACACAATCTTGTTCACGTATCCTGGCGGATCCGTCCAGAAACCCTCTAGCGTGACATACCCATCGCGAGTCTCGCGGCGCTGCGTCGCCTTGGCGCGGGAGACGAGAAGGAAGAGCTTGATGTCAAGGGCGGACATGACGGGTGTGAATTCAGGTGGTGAGTAGAGGAGGAAGCCGTCTAGGAGACAGAGGCGCAGCGGCGGTTTGGTTTCGGATTCCGGGGAGGAAGAGGGCGACGGGAAGATGAGATGCCCCGGTTGGTTTGGTGCGAGCCACGCGGCGACGCGGGCTTTAGCAGCTTCAAGCTGGGCGGCGGAGATGGGCACGGCGCCGACGGAGTTTTGGTCCTCTTTGGAGTTGACGGTTGGCTGGGGGTAGATGAGTGAGCTGTCTGGGGGGGTGAGGGGGTCAAGGGGAGAGGGGAGGTTAAGAGTAGGGAAAGCAGAGGGGGTGTCGTCTGGGCTGGGGCTGAGGGCGGCGCAACCGTGCTCGTTGCGGTGCGAGAGGGTGGGCGATTGGAGGGTACTGACTGGGAATGTGCCGGTTGAGCGGATGTGAGAGAGTGCAACCTCCATGTCGGGGATGGAGATGGCTTCAGCACAATCCCAGTCGACTAGGCCGTGTTTGACTGGGAGTCTGGGGGTTTATGTCAGTGAGTTAGAACATAAGAAAGGAAAAAGAAAAAAGGGGATACTAACTGGTCCTCAGCTTTGTAGAAGTCATCTTCATGCAGGATAAAGGTGTTTGGGAAGATATCACGCAACAGTCTGGCGAGCGTTGTCTTGCCGCTTGACGAGCACCCGCTGATGCCGACTATAATGGCTTTTCGGTCCTCCATATCTTGATGTTTTTTTTATCTGTTTCCCTAGAAATGTGGGAATGTATGAGTTGTATCCTAGGTTGTCTCAACGGACGTTGCTTGAGTCGTGAACCCAAGTTGAAACGATAAAGATGATGTCCTCTCTGAGGGGTACAGTGACGCTATGACGTTGGCTTCATGAGAGGCTTCGGAGTGCGTATTTAGGGATAACATCAGCTTTTCTCGCGATGGAGATGATTGAGGAGAGCATGGGATGAACCTATCACAGAAGTCACACCACTCATAAGAGATCATGTCCCACCTGGGGGGCGCTGGAGCGCTCTCGCCAAATTGAGGGCTTGGCTTACAGCAAGGACGTATTCAGTACTGTGGGGCAAGAACGTTGGGGCTTGGAGGGCTGTCGGAACCTACCGAGAAAGGCTTGTCAGCGGCTAGCAGTGGGCTGCAACCCCTGGAAGATCGCAAACAAGGATTGTTTGTGGCCGGATCAATTTTTGGACCTGAGGCATGCGCGTCATTCTTTCCGTCTCACCGTGCTAATGAATTCTGTCCGGACCTTGATTTCCAATCGCGTTGCCAACCACCCCCCCTAACACCAATTCACCACCCTCTCAAGACTCCCAACAACGCCGCCGACAGTCGTTTCCGTCGCCCCTCTGTTCCATCATGACCGAAGGCATCACGCCCCAAATGGTGGTGTCCACCAGCGTGGTGGCCTTGATCTCAGGCTTCCTGCTCGGCGTCTACGCCATCCGTGGCTATGTGATCTCGCCCGCGCTCAAGCAAGAGCGCGAGGCCAAGTGGAAGGACCCCGTCGAGAGTGAAGAGTCCGATATCGACGAGAACGACACCATCCTCGACCATGCGCCGAACTGGACCAACGGCGAGGAGGCCGACCGGCGCCAGGGGCTGCGCGCAACCGCAACGGCAAATGCAGCGGCCAATACGCCCGCCAAGGCGCCCAAGTCGAACGAGGAGTGCAAGCTGGTTCTTGTGGTGCGGACGGACCTGGGCATGACAAAGGGTATGTCCCCTTTTCCCCTATTCTGTCTCTCACCGCTAACACCGTGGCAGGTAAAATCGCAGCTCAATGCGGACACGCAACCCTTGCATGCTACAAGACCCTTTCCCGGGCAGCAGCAAAAGACCCTGTGTCCGCCGAGGCGAAGTTGCTGCGCCAATGGGAGCGGCTCGGACAGGCCAAGATTGCCGTGCAGGTCAAGAGCGAGGATGAGATGCTGGAGCTAATGGGCAAGGCGCGGAGTCTAGGCGTCACCGCCGAGGTTATCCAGGATGCGGGCCGTACGCAGATTGCCGCGAGCAGCAGGACGGTGCTAGGCATCGGGCCGGCGCCCAAGAGCGAGGTAGACAAGATCACGGGCCATCTGAAGCTCCTGTGAGCTGAAGAGAAACGACAAAAATGCGTGTAAATGTGAATGATTGGAACTGGGCAGCGCCTGCATAGATAGAGCTGGGAATCCGGCGTGATACGGCGTCATTTAGAGGTGGGTCTTCTTGTGAGCATGTGAATAGCTGGGGTGCTGATGATGCCTTGCCAGAATTCGTGGATTGCATATGGGCGCGAAAAAATACAAATGTTCCCGATCAAGAGACTGCTTCAATTACACCAATTGACCTAGGGACGTGGGTATCATCTGCTCTCCCATCCTGTCTATGCCTTCTTTGCGAAACGAGACAGAGCAGGGCCTAACTCTGCCATCTGCTCTTTGAGCTTGCCATCCCTCTTCTCCTGCTGTGACCTTAGCATCTCCTCTACCTTAAGCCTCTTTTGGTCGATAATGTTCTTCTTCTTCTGCTTCCTCAAGTACTTCTTGAGAACGCCGCTCTTTCCTCTGGCCCTATGCCTGATCTCATCTGCAACATCGGCCGCAGGACCGTCCAAGTCCTTCTCGGCCCGCTTCTGCTCATCTGACCGCAAGTCGAGCTTGCCGACAAAGTTGGGATCCAATGTGATCATCTCGGGCTGCAACTTGTTCAGCAGAGCCTTGACCTCTCCCTCTTGTCTCTGCTTCTTCGTCTCGAGCGGGTTAACTTCAAGGGCATCGAAGTTGGCCTCGCCGGCGCCGGGGATGATGATAGAGGAAAAGCCCTCGGTGTGCCCGAGGCCGAGCACATCCTCGAACGGGCACCATTGGACCCGCTCGATGCCCTTGCCCTCGCCGCCCCACACCATATAGGGACTTTGGACCTTCTCTTGGACCGGCTTCGCCTTGTCGAAGAGACCCTTCCAGATTGTTGTCCTCGTACCCCAGCCGACCGCTGTGAGGCCGGTATCCGATATCGCCACCGATGAGGCGGGTGACCTGGTGAAGTAGTTGTTGACCTCCCTGAACATGCGAATGTCCCAAATAGCCATCTTGTTGTCCTGGCCTGTCGATACCATGTACCGACCCTCGCGATCTACCGCGAGAGACCGTACGGGGCCCCTATGCGCTAGGAGCTTGACGAGTGGCTCGCCGGTATTGGGAGACCAGAGAGAGATTGTACCATTTTGGTGCCCCACGTGTAATACAGCGTTGAAGGGATTTTGTGCTAGAGAGACGGGAGTGCCGAGTTTGGTGGGGAGCTCAGCTACGAGCTGACCCGTGGATGTATCTTGGTATTTGAGTTGACCGTTGATGCCCTGGAGAATTTTTAGTAACGTTATCATCCGGATATTCCGCGAATAAACTCACCAGTGTTGCTAAGAGGAAGTGATATGGCAGGAACTCCATGTGCGAAACCTCGACATGCTTCCGTAAGCAATGCAGCTCTACACCGTTGGTGTCGTATATGTAGACATACTTCTTTTGTGCGACGGCAAAGTATTGGTTGTTGTGAAGCCACCTGGCGTCCCGTATCGTCTCGCCCAGCTGCAATTCGCATCCGAGCTTGCCTTCTCGCCAGTCCATAGTCGCGATATGACCTTTCCTCCCCGCCAGAAGTAGATCCCGCCCCGTCCGGCTGTAATCACAAACATATGGGCCAAGGTTTTCCAACTTTAGCTCGAACCTCTTCTGGATCGTTTCAATGGCGACGCCATCCTCGATCTCGGCCTGGCGGACCCTGTAGGTGCGCTCGAGCTCGGTCTCGGGCTCGAGGAAACCGGTCGAGTTCTCGAGGAGGATCTCGGCCTCCTTGGCCTTGAGGGCGGCGGCCTTGTACTTTGACTCGAGAGTAGTGAGATTTCGCCGTAATTTCTTGTCCCTAACGCTCTTAACGTCGACCCCGCGACCTCGTCCGTAGGCCTTTTGCGCTTCTTTGAGGCGGCGGGCCTTCTCAACCTCGGATTTTGATTTGAATTCCGTCTTAGGTCCTGTGAGTGCGAGAGCGCCATTGGGCTGCTCTACCCCGAACAAGGGAGTGTCGACCTTCTCTATTGTCTCCATTTTGTCGAGGTCGTGGCGCGTGAACTTGAGAATCAATCAGTCTCTGGACTCGAGACGGCATCCAACTTTTTTGAAATGGTCCCACTTTAAAGTTCGGAATTCGTCGGGGATTGGTTGCGGCGTCGATAAGATAAGACAAGCCTTGTCCCATAGCAATCCCCACAGTAGGTATGTACAGTGCGGCTTGGTACTTATGGGTTCTTCGTACAAATGCCGCCTCCCTGGGATTTAGACAAGTTGACTTTCTACCTAGCTTTATTCCGAGGTCATTTACAGGCTTTATGTTTGCATAAAGTAGGTATGAATGACAGGTTTACTTTCCAAGGATATCAGCCGCATCTCATAGATGGCAGGCCGCATTTTCAACGTAATGATACCTTCCAAGCACCCCACACTGTGCTTCTCAAGAAGAGTAATTGAACTAAATGACTATAACTTTGATGACTGGTACTCTTCAAGCGCATGTTGACAGAGGCTATGCCCGTCCAAAAAGGGCTTTTACCCCTTCAGAGAAAGGTGCGTGCTATGGATGCGCTCCTGGCCATTAGGGTATCGGAATGTCTTACCTCCGTACACTGATTGGAGATAACGGCTTGAATGTGGGGTTAGTGGGGCGTCAAATTCTGGGATTTTGCGAGTTTTGTGACAAAAAAGGTGCCCCGCGATCGTTGCCCCTCCAAATTTCGTCGACGACACCAAAATACTACGCAAAATCGCTGCTCAAAGGTCGACAGTGTTACAATCGGCTCTTCCAACGTGGCTTCACTTCCCTTCAGATTTAAAGCGGGGGGAGACGGCAAAATGCCTGGTCTCGTGGCCACTAGCCACTCCCACAGGGCAACCACCAAAAGCGCAAACAAGTCGTTCAAGTCGCGGAAGGCCACCAAGGGTTCGCTCAGGGATGCTGCAAAAGGTATGGCTCACGCCGAACGACTGATATTGGCAGGATTCCGAGTTTCCTGGAGGGAAACACTTAAATTGGGCGATATTCGAGCGCTGAGGCTGATTGGTTTTCTCTTCTAGGTAGAATTCCCGGCGAGAAGGGCTTGCGCAAGACGCCGCACCAACAAGTCATGTCGAAACTTGACCGACGCAACCAGGCCAAACAGCGCCAGGTGGAGAAGCACAGGCAGCGCTTGAACGAGACATATGTGTTCGCCGGAAAAGATGGCGCCCCCCGGAACGTGGCAGTCATCCCTCTCTGCGCCGACTGCGACACTGCTGAGGCCATCCGCAGCCTGAATAGGAGCATTGATATCGAATCCGAGGTCTACGACTACCCGTTCCGCGTCTCAGTCGACAGGTTCAGGCAGAAGCTGGAATACATTCCTCTCAAGAGGGATCTCACGACATGCCTGGACGCTACGCGAGTTGCTGACTTTGTCGTCCTGATTCTGTCCGCTGACCAGGAGGTCGACAAGCTGGGCGAGTTGATCCTGCGAAGTATCGAAAGCCAAGGACTGTCGACGCTGTTTACCGTTGTGCAGGGGCTCAGCAAAATCGAGCTCGCCAAGCAGAGGCTTTCGGTGCTCTCATCACTGAAGTCTTACATCACCCATTTCCACCCGGAGCAGGTAGTGCACAACCTAGACAACAGGCAAGAGATGTCAAATCTGATGCGCTCTCTGTGCAACACTACTCCTAAGGGAATCCGGTGGCGAGACGAGCGAAGCTGGATGCTGGTCGAGGATGTCCAGTTCAACGGCTCCGAGTCTGAGCCGACGGTGCTGACTGGCGTTGTTAGAGGGAGGGGATTGAAGGCCGATCGCCTGATTCAAGTTGGCGATTGGGGAACATTCCAAATCGAGAAGATCACATCAGCCCCACTCCCAACGAAGAGGAAGAAGGGTGAGGAATTTATGGCCGTGGATGAGGTGGTGGAGGAGACCCTCGACCTGCCGACCGAGGATCGCGATGACCTCGCCGAGCTTGCTTCAGAGAAGCTGCATATTGACGATAACGGTGACGGTGATGAGAATATGGACGCCGCCACAACCATTACGACATCAAAGAAGGGTGTATTGCTGGATGAGCATCACTATTTCTCAGATGAAGATGAGGCGGCTAGAAATCAACCGAGGAAGCTACCCAAGGGGACATCAAAATATCAGTCCGCCTGGTACTTAGAGGATGCTGAGTCGGATGATGGCTCTGACCTCGATGATTTCGAGATGGAGGATGTTGAGGTGGATGAAGCGAGGCCAGAGGATGGAATGGAAGGCCTCGCCGGTCCGGCGCAGACGGAGGGCGCTCCCACCGAGTACGCCAAATCGGAGATGTTTGTTGAGGCGGATGAGGAAGACGAGGCAATGCAGCTTGCGGAGTACCGGAAGAGTAAGCGTACAGATGAGGAGGACGACCTGGAGTTCCCAGACGAGATCGAACTTCACCCCGGTGCGCTCGCCCGGGAGCGGTTAGCGAAGTACAGAGGCTTGAAGAGCTTGAGGACAAGCCCTTGGCTCGAGGACGAGGATCGTGCACATCAGCCGGAGGAATGGGAGCAGCTGTTGCGAGTTGCGAACTATCAGGGATCCCGCGCCAGCGCCGCTCGGGAAGCACTCGTTGGTGGTGTCGCACCGGGAACCCGCGTCCATATTTACATCAAGGGCGTGCCGGTGTCTGCACAAAAGTCGTATAGCCCTGAACAACCTGTCACACTGTTCTCTCTTCTGAGGCACGAACAGAAGCGGACGGCGGTAAATTTCCTCATCAATCTCAGCTCGGATGCTCCGAACTCGATCAAGGCCAAGGAGGAGCTGATCATGCAATGCGGCCCCCGGAGGTTCGTCATCAACCCCCTTTTCTCACAGGGCGGCAACACCCCCAACGATGTACACAAGTACTGCCGTTACCTTCATCCCGGGCAGTCTGCCGTGGCAACCTTTGTGGCCCCGGTCACATGGGGTGCTGTGCCGGCGCTATTCTACCAGCGAACAAAACCTGGGGCGGTGGACGAGGATGGAGAAGAGATCACATTGCCCCTGACGCTTGTTGCTACGGGCACTGCGCTCCCTGCTTCGACGTCGCGTGTCATCGCCAAGAGGGCCGTCCTTACGGGCCACCCCTATCATATCCACAAGAAGATTGTCACGATCCGGTATATGTTCTTCAACAGGGAGGATGTGGAGTGGTTCAAGGCGCTACCGCTATGGACGAGACGGGGGCGGACGGGTTTCGTGAAGGAGTGTCTGGGTACACATGGGTATTTCAAGGCGACCTTTGACGGGCGCATCAACCCGCAAGATTCGATCGGCGTTAGCTTGTACAAGAGGGTCTGGCCCCGGCAGGCAAAGCCGCTTGATGGGGTACTTATGGAGCCCGTGTCAAGCGAGGATGTCATGGACGCGGATATTTCGTAGATTGGGTTCAGGTAAAATACCTTGGGTGATGAGACTGACGAATGACGGCTACGGGAATGTTAACGAAATTACATGCTTGGGATATAGATTACTCGTTCTGATCGGTTTTCCTTCCATGCCTTGCTTGCTGTCTTGAGGCGATGTTATCTCAGAATTGGGGGCTCAGAGTCTCCGATAAAGGAGGGGAAACTAAATACCTCGCTCTCCCCACCGTCTCATCCTCGCCCCAGATCCACCCCATCCACCTGCATAACAATGGTACCCCTCATGCTTGTTGGGATGCTGCGCCCGCGCAGTGGATACGGCCAAATGCCGTTCAGTTGTTATCTTTCCGGTTTAAACTTAGAATTACCATCCCTACGTAGTCCACGCTAGATTTCTCTAAATCCTCACCCGTTCATCCAAACTTGCGCACAGTCACAATGGGCGATCACACACACTCACATGACGGCGGCCACGGCCACAGCCATTCCCACGAAAGTACCTTCTCGGCCGCCGAGCACGGCCACAGCCATGAGATCCTCGACGGGCCGGGGAGCTACCTCGGCCGCGAGATGCCCATCGTCGAAGGCCGCGTATGGGAAGATCGCGCCTTCACCGTAGGAATTGGCGGGTAATTAGTCCCCTCCCTCTACCTTTAAGTCAGTCATCCATACTCACCTCCCACCTCCCTCCAGACCCGTCGGCTCAGGCAAAACCGCCCTCATGCTCGCCCTCTGCCACGCCCTGCGCGAGAAGTTCTCCCTCGCCGCCGTCACAAACGACATCTTCACCCGCGAGGACGCAGAGTTCCTCACCCGCCACCACGCCCTCCCCGCACAGCGCATCCGCGCCATCGAGACTGGAGGCTGTCCGCATGCCGCCGTGCGCGAGGACATCAGCGTCAACCTGGCTGCGCTGGAGGATCTGCATCGCGAATTCGACACCGACATCCTGCTCATCGAGAGCGGCGGGGACAACCTCGCGGCGAACTACAGCCGGGAGCTGGCGGACTTTATTGTCTATGTGATTGATGTCAGCGGCGGGGATAAGATTCCGAGGAAGGGCGGGCCGGGCATCACGCAGAGTGATTTGCTGGTGGTGAATAAGACGGATTTGGCGGAGGCGGTGGGTGCGGATCTGGGGGTTATGGAGAGGGATGCGAGGAAG
>Ga0247758_1000104_pt1 | contig 64219 bp, 54 predicted proteins | sample UWRJL156409C4_FD_180950 | JGI IMG/M metagenome (GOLD analysis project Ga0247758, IMG submission 180950) | Plant litter microbial communities from Arlington Agricultural Research Station in Wisconsin, United States - UWRJ-L156-409C-4 | ecosystem: Environmental > Terrestrial > Plant litter >... | reverse complement strand
CGTTAGTGGGTGTGGTGTGGGGGGGTGTGTGGGGGGGGGGGGGGGGGGGCGCAACCTTCAGGGCGACCTGCCCTGACCCGGTTGAGAGAGAGGCTCTGATGGGGGTGCGCACCGGGCTTGCCTGGGCTCGCAGGTTTTTTAGGCCCGTTACCTCACCTATCCACCCAATTCAATTCAAGGTTGCTGCAAAACTCCGCACCCAATCCAACCTTGCCTTCACTTGAAGGCGAAGGCCCTATTTCCGACCAGCCTCGCTGTCATTTTTATTTCCTGCCTACTTACCGATGTCGACGTCTGCGAATTACTAGGCGGGGGACCATGAATGGAAGCCTGATCGTTTCCTTCGCATCCTGGTCACGCGCGAGGAATCTCTGATTTTGGGAGTGCCTGCCGGCATCGCAGCCAGAATGGACGACACCGCGAGGCTCGTGTCGGAGCTGCACGACAAGCTTTCAGAGCTCGATGGCAAGGTCGCCGCATACCAGCGCGACATGCTGGCCCAGTTTCACCTGCACATGAACAAGCTGCTATTAATATACCCGGAGAACGTCTCAAACGAGGTCTCACGAGTCATCGCTGCGTCAATGTCCAAGTATCCCGCCCTTAGCCCGACTCGTCGCGACAGCGGTGACCAGTCCCCGCTCTCCGACGATCTCGAAGACGCCGCACGCATCGCCTGGGACGGCAGGAAATCACCGCCGCCAATTCTCTACCACACATCCGGCAAGCCGAAGGAAGGACCCCGAAGCCCGCATCAGCGCGAGAAGGAGTTCCAAGGCTTGTTTACTCCCAGCTACCTGCCGCTCCTCGACAGCAGCTATAACACAATTCATTCACCACCCATTTCGCCGCCACCACAGACTGCGCCCTCTTTTGCGCCTCCCATTTTTGTCGCTGAGAAGGTGGAGGAGCCAACGGCACCAGAGGCAGCCACCGAAGGCGCGGCCTGGCCAGGTCCGGTCAGAAGTTCGACGGACCGGTCTATGTCATCGGTCGAATCCTCGGGAAGCGAGACAAAAGTGTGGAGAAGCGCGCTGAGGCGTTCCTCAAGCTCGACCAAAGGCAGTCCGCGCCGCGTGCGGTTTGATTTTGAAGGCGAGGAAGTGCTTCCGTCAACTTCCCCGGAAGAACCCGTCACGCTTCTTACCCTTGCCGAAGAGGCAGAAACAACTGAGCCCCAGGCGCAGCTCGGTTCCCCAATGCCCAACACGTCAGCCATCGCCGAGGGAGATGAGTCACACCCATACGGCCTTGGAATGTCACTCCTCGATGTAGAAGGAGAAGAGGATTGGCTTCCCAGACCCAGAAAAGTGTCGTCGACCCAGGCGCTGCAGGCTCTTTCTCGCAGTCCACTGGACGCGGGAACGACCTGGACAGTGGTGAACCCAGAGACTGAAGAGGGAATCAAGACAAACGGCGACAAGGATGCGGACGGTGTCCCGAAAGCCGAGGTCCACGAACAGCCACAAACTTTAAGTCCTGTCAAGCTCAAGCCAGAAATCACAATACACCTCCAGGACGCCCCCGTACAAAACCACCGCATCGACGAGCTGCTTGGCTCACCAATCGAAGAACTGGAAGAATACCATAACGAAGACGACGACTCTGAGGAGGAATTCCTGTCAATGAGCACCAAAATTTCCCGGAAGACGCCTTCACCTGTCGCCCAGATGCCCTTCGCAAAAGCCCCCGCGCCCAGCGGCCCAGTCGTAACACCCGCTGCCGGATCTAAGGGTCGCATTCAGCACCAGGTCCGGTCTCTGCCGGCCCCCGCAGCCAACAACAAGATGATCAAGGAAGACGACGCGGACGCGGACGCTGTCTTTGACTTTGATGACGAAGGAGCCAGTGGTGAGGCCGGGAAGTATCTTCCCGACGACGATAATGAGGATGAGACTCCGATCTCGGAGCGCCTTCGTCTCCGGCACAGCCAGGCAGGGAGTGATGCCACGCCGCCGCTAGAGCCGGACGATCGCAGCACCACAACCACGCAGCCTCCTGTTTCGCCATCGGCGGTTTTGTTCGGCGCTTCGGCCGGCTCGTACAGAGGTAACAAACTGCTTGTCAACTCCATTAATAACGCCAAGCTCTACGATGAGATCGCAGGCATGAAAGATGTCCATTTTCTAGTCGGTAGCATCGACGGGAGGACGGGCGTCGACTCGGCTGACGCGGGAAGCTACCGAGCTAGCCTGGCGAGACAGGTAATGGGTGCGCCGAGGTCCTTCACGGAGAGGTTCGCTCTGGAGGAGGCGATGGAGAGACTGAAGGATGACGAGTAAAGCCGGTAGTACTAGGTGCTGCTGCGTATAAATTTTCTTGTGTTTCCCATTTCCCAGCTGTCTCGCCGTTTCTGTCTCACTTTTGTGTGTCCGGGGTCGATATAAGCATACATACACCCCCGGGAGAACCATCTCAGATAATACGAGGAATTAACGGTGGATTCGATGGGACAGAAAAGTGATGTGGTATAATGAACTGGGAGGACGGGTCGGTTCGGGGTATCTCTCAGTGGTTTCAGGAAGGGAATCGGATGAGAGGAAGGAAGGAGGTAACCTGTACCATAGTTGCATCATGATACCAAGCAAACATCCAAGCCTGTTACACAGGACAGGCGAGGCGCCGTGGGGCTAGCGGAATGGCATCGGTATTAAGCGAACATCGGTATGACTGTGATCATGACAAGAGCCTGTTGATATCGAGAATGGCAATTCATGAGAGGAGTGACTATCTCCTTCGAGGGGGGTTGGCTGCTGACTCAGGCTGTCGAGGGTGATTGAGGAAAGAGAAAAGGGGAGAGGACGCGGAGGGAGAGCGATAAAAGGAGGGAAGGATGAGAACACCTTGAGGTTTTATGATATTTTCTGGCCTGAATGTCTTGAAGTTGAGCTGTCAGTTTGTCGATCCTCACTCCCCCACTTGATACAGTCGATAGGTTGGTGGCCTGCCAAGAAGGCGGAGGCCCCACTCCCGGCGATCGATTCGGCGTGGGAGAGGTGCGTGCAGAGGCTGGCCAATCAGCACTAAGAAGCGACTGTGTCAAAGCAGGCCAGGGCCAGGCGCAGCGAGGCGCAAACCAAAACGGTGTCAGCTTGCCGAGGCGAACACCCGATTCATCAATGTATTTGAGGAGCTGGAAATCTGTGCTTTCTTATCTCCTTCCTTCTGCCTGATTGCTGTGTCATTATTGACGGCGCATACCCATAGGAGTACTACCGTTACCATCAACGTCCAATGACCACGCGGGTTTGTCGAGGCTAGGGATTAGCCAACCTTTGCCCCGAAGCGAGGTGTGAAGGGATTGTAACGAAGGGGGGGAAACAACAAAGAGAGAACATACACAGGAGGGACGGCGGTCTACCATATCGCCAATGGCAACAAGAACGGGGAGTTTTTTGGGGGGTCGGGCTCTCTGCCTGCTGGTTGGGTTATTGTGCTTTTACTTGGCCGCGTCCGCCGACGCCTACAAGCCCCTATCCGACAACTTTCTGCGGCTCATGCCCGCGCCGGACGAAGACGACTTTGCGATTCACGGCGGCGAGCTATTGGCGCCCATTCTGATCCCGCGCGTCCCCGGGACGCCCGGACAGGTCAAGACACAGGAGCACTTTGTGTCATTCTTTCAGAAATGGCTGCCAAAGTGGGAGATAACGTGGCAGAACTCGACAGCAAAGACACCCGCCACGGGCGAACGCGAACTGCCGTTTCAGAACCTCATATTCAAGCGGGAGCCACCATGGACGAAACCTGGACAGGCGAACCTGCTCACCCTGGTGGCGCACTACGATAGCAAGATCGAGCCGAAGGGATTCATTGGTGCTACCGACAGCGCGGCGCCGTGTGCCATGCTGCTCTTCGTGGCCCGCGCGGTGGACAAATACATTACGCAGATGCACGACGAGATGGTGAAGCTGAACGAAGGTGGGACACCGGAGATGGACATGGGGATACAGATCCTGTTGCTGGATGGAGAGGAGGCCTTTGTGAGCTGGACCGATACGGACTCGCTGTACGGAGCGCGCGCGCTTGCGGCTGAGTGGGAGAGCACGCCGTTCCAGGCGTTGTCCAACTATCAGAACCCGCTGCGGCAGATCTCGCTGTTTGTGCTGTTGGATCTGCTGGGTTCGGCAAACCCCCAGGTCCCGAGCTATTTCCAGACGACACACTGGGCGTACAAGAAGGTTGCCACAATAGAGGCGCGGTTACGGAAGTTAGGGCTGCTGGAGAGTAACCCGACCCAGCCGTTCCTGCCTGAAACGGGGAAGCTTTCAAACCAGTTTATGCGAGGATGGGTTGGAGACGACCATGTGCCGTTCATGGAGAGGGGGGCGCCGGTGCTGCATATGATTCCCAGCCCCTTCCCGACGGTGTGGCATACCATGCAAGACGACGGGGAGCATCTGGATATTGCGACGGTGAGGGACTGGGCTCGGATCATGACGGCGTTTACGTTGGAATGGCTGGACATGATGGAAGTGGAGCCAGCTGTTTGAACCACCACAAAATATTTCTGTATTGTAAAACTCGATGACATCCCGTTCAATATTTTAGGGGACATGTAGAGTCTTGCAGGGTGTAGGTTGCTCTCAGACGCGATTTCAGGGAGCGTGGGACGGAAGGAAGAAACAGCACTGCTTTGTAACAAACTTCTCGCTGACACCAGTGAGTTGTGAGCTTTATAAGTCCAAGGGGATAAATTCGGGTCCACAAAGGGGTCAGGTCAAGCGCTCCCTACGTTTGTACAAGCTGATCATTGAGCCGGGCTGCATGCTGAGGCGCCTCTTAGTACGAAGGGAGGAGGGGTGGCGGGGCATTTGCAATCCCGCGAACCCCACCCAATCGATTGCCCATGACTTGGGAACCTAAGGCGGCTCCCTCTCATCATCTGTCACCAACCTACCTAGGGATCCCGTCTTGGCTTATACAACGAGACATCTCGCTTCGACTGAACACCGTAACCGTTCTTGCCGCTCTCGGATCGCTACTGCAGTTTGCCGAAACGACCTTTCAGCGACTAGAACACTCCGCGCACGCGGCTACGAGGCGCATATCAATCGGTTGGGGTCAAACAAGGTTGGGCGTTTCTCCCATTTCTTTGCAGAGACTGCATCAGGCATCTCTGCTTCGCTCTCCCAAACACGGCTTCTCACGGGTCTCAGTCGACACCGGCTATCAATACAGAGCGACCGGACAGTCTTCTTGCTACGGTAACGACCATCGGCGACGTTCTATTTGACCGGCAATATACCACTCTCCCACAACCACCACCAACCGCCCACTTCACCATCTTCCCCGCGCCGCCAGTTTCGTCTTCCAGCAACCCCCCGCCTTCAGCTTGCGCGCAAGCTCCGAGAACGACGACAAACGCCGCACCGCGGCACCAGAGAGCAGCTATGGACGGCAAGAGGCATCCAAGTTCCTTCCAGCAGCTGGAGAAGCTCGGCGAGGGAACCTACGCAACAGTGAGTGGTGACGAACGAGTGATTATCTGCTTGGGCATTGCTGACCGGGCTGTTTTTGCTCTTGTCTTAGGTCTTCAAAGGTCGAAATCGCCAGACCGGCGAGCTTGTTGCTCTGAAGGAGATTCATCTCGATTCAGAGGAAGGAACCCCTAGTACGGCCATCCGTGAGATATCCCTTATGAAAGAGTTGAAGCACGACAACATTGTTGCGCTCCACGATGTCATCCATACCGAGAATAAGCTTATGTTGGTATTTGAGTACATGGATGGCGATCTCAAAAAATACATGGACACCCAAGGCGAACGGGGAGCGTTGCGTCCTCCAGTCATCAAGTCGTTCATGTATCAACTTCTGAAGGGCATCGACTTTTGCCACAAGAATAGGGTACTGCACCGCGACTTGAAGCCGCAGAACCTGCTGATCAACGGCAAGGGGCAACTGAAGCTGGGCGACTTCGGCCTTGCCAGGGCATTTGGCATCCCAGTTAACACCTTCAGCAACGAGGTGGTGACTCTCTGGTACCGGGCACCAGATGTCCTATTGGGAAGCAGAACCTACAACACGAGCATCGACATCTGGTCGGCTGGGTGCATCATGGCGGAGATGTTCACTGGGAGACCGCTGTTCCCGGGCACGACCAACGAGGATCAGATTGTTCGCATCTTCCGTATCATGGGAACACCCACCGAGAGGACATGGCCAGGACTTACACAGTATCCCGAGTACAAGACGACCTGGCAGATGTACGCAACGCAGAATCTCGCAAGCATTCTACACCAGATTGATGCTACTGGCATCGATCTCCTGCAGCGGATGTTGCAACTACGGCCAGAACTTCGAATTTCGGCAAGTGAAGCGCTGCAACACCCTTGGTTCAACGACCTCCTCATTCCTCAGCACCCACATCACCAATCACAACAGGCCATGATGCAGCCGCATAGGGGTTACCAACAGCCAGGCCAACCAAGCTATGATGGCTATTAGTCACTAAACCCAAATATGGCCTGGAGCGGCCCGGTTCACTGGTAGATATTCCACCTCAGACTCGAGACTGGTGGAGCTGCGACAACTGCAGGGGTCAACATTGGCAGTCGGTAGATACGGCGAGTCTGGAAGCCATGGACTTCAGTCCCCGAATATCCAGCCCAAGAAAGGCTTGGTGGGGCCCGTTACCGTTGTGTTGAAGGGGATACGAGTACCCGTACCCGAGGTTGCCGTCATGAGCAAAGGTCACCGTCAAGTAACTGTTAGTCAGGATTGAAACGACGCCAATCCACATTATTGCGGCCAAACAGTGGTCTTCTGGAAGAGTAAGAGACGGAAAGGCTGGAGGCTCTCGATTGAACTGCGGGGACAGGCAGCATCGCGGTCGGCGTGGAGTCACAAATATTTGGATTAGCCTAGCCAGGTGGCAAATGAGCGTAATCGCGTCGTTCCCGCTCACTAGGCGATAGATATCTTTTGTTTCTTTTGTTCTGCGTTTCGCATGTGCCAAACAGGAACTGGGTTTTTACTGGTAATTTACAGCGTATTTCTGGTTTCTAGGCTGTGGGTGAAGCGAAGCGCAAATGGGCGACAGGGAATATACCCATATTCAACCTTGATCTTGACTGCATAGCAATCAATCCAACGTGGAATCACAGATTTTGCCAATAATCTGTTGTCATATCGTGGAAAATGCGTGGTTCCTTCTCAGCGAGGATTGCTTTGAGAATGCAAGCAATGTTCTTCTTCAAGGCTGGCTCCGCCGAAGCTCTTGTCAGATTGCAAGGGTCAGTCCGGGGAAATTCATTTAATGGGGTACCCCGCTAAAGAACTATCGATAACCTTATTTCCTCCTCCGTGAGGTAGGTTGGCGCATTCCATGTTCAATCAAGCTGCTCAACCTTCCCAAAGAAACTGCCACTTCTGCCTTTCGCAACCTACGAATAATTTTCGACTGCAGGACATGGCCACACCTCCTCCGCATCTCATCGCTTTCCGGCCTGGCATGAGAAACAATTAAATTGATAAACCGACGTCATCTCGGCGATGGCCACGATGGAATCGCGCAAAGGTACGTCGGTCGCAGCCCACGCGCCTGCAGCTCCACAAATCTGCACCGCACCGCGCCGAATACCAACTGACATATTCGGTCACAGATGAAGAGGCAACCACTATCAAAGTGGCCTCGGCCAAGAATCCGTCAAAGTCTCAATCCAACGGTACCATAAAGCTGAAGAAGGCCGCGCCGAAGCTCAGCAAGCCTGGCGCATGGAAGGAAGCTAGCGTTCTTGACGGTTAGTGACTGCGCATTCATGCGCATCGTATCTTCTTCGTGTAAACATTTGCTGACGCAGTAGTAGCCGAGGAAAAGAAGAAATCTACCAAAGACAAAGACGGCTCCATCATCGCCGCCTCTTCCCCCAGCCCCGTCATCAACCAGCTCGAAGATACAAGCCGCGAGACCTTCACCAGCGGACGCCCCCTCGACGATGTACCAGACCTGCAGCAGTGCAAGCACTGTAAGAAAGGGATTCTCGCCACTGCCGCCAAGGAACATATAGCTCAGTGTCTACGCATCAAGAAGGAGAAAGCGCAGCGCAAAAAAGAGGCTCGCGAGGCTCGTGAGCGTGCGAAGGAGGCAGCCCGTGAAGAGGAAGCGCGCAAGGCCGACGGCGACGCCGATGCCCGAGGAGAAGACGACAGCGACGCCGACGAGGACATAGAGAGGAAGGGGCTGAATGCAGGCAAGACGACCAAAAAGGCCGCAGGCAAGAAAACGGATAGCGCCGTCAGCGGCAAGAAGAGGAAAGCCGAGGGCGAGCTCGATAAGGGCAAGGCAAAGAAAAAGAAGGATGAGCCGAAGCCAAAGGCTGCCAAGCCAAAAGGACCCGTCGACGTCGAGCGGCAATGTGGTGTCACACTTCCGAACGGACAGCCTTGTGCAAGATCCTTGACGTGCAAGAGCCACAGCATGGGAGCTAAGCGATCTGTTCCAGGAAGGTCACTGCCTTACGATATGCTGCTGGCAGCCTACCAGAAGAAAAACCAGGCCAAGCAGCAAAAAGCTGCGATCGATGCCAACGCACCGCTGGAGGAGGAGGATGACGCCAACGCCGGGAACGTGGATAGTGATGAAGAGACAGCTGCCGTGATGGGCGCCCTCGCACACTGGAACCCACAACCGGTTGTTCCACAGCCCATATTTGGACCGATTAAGCGTCAGTACCAGCTGGCACGGCTTCACGAACAACTCCAGATGGCGACGAACGGCGGTCGCGTTAATATCTTCAAGGTTGTGGGCTTAGGCGCCCAGCGGGTCCCAGAAAACCACTCTACTGTGCTTGACAACGAAGACGCGCTGGGAGAACCCGATCCAGCCATGATGGGGGCTTTCTCACGACGATCTTCGTCCACTTTCAGCCTCTCAGGACCGCCGCCGCCGCGGAGGCCATCGGTGACAAGCCGAGCTTAGGACGCTCGACTTCATGAACCATCATCGCCCAATGGCCTGGCAGAGGATGACAGCGTACCAGAGAAACAACTCAAGAAGGAGGCTGATGACGTCTCCGAGACCCCCATTGCCCCGACCAAGGAATCCGTGGCGCCAAAGAAACGACGCAAGAAGGACATCGATGACGTCTCCGAACCGAAGCAGCCGAAGCAGCCCAAGCGTCGTAAAACAGATGCTAAAAAAGATGCCAACAAGGATGCTCAAGAGGATGCTGTCGATAAACCCGAGCGGAAGGTGCCGAAGTGGAAGAAGGCAGACAACAAAGCAGAGAAGCAGACTGGTTCTTCACCATTGCCGACACCTAAGCTTACCTCAAAGACCACGGCTCGGCGGAAGAAGGTGGATACCGTTGTAGAAAAACAGGCCGACTCCTCCCTGTTGCTGACGACTTCAAAGCCAATCTCAAAGGTAGCTGCTCGGCCTAACATTTTCGCGAACCCCCAGCCTCTGCAAACATCGCGGCAAACAAAACAATCATATCCCTCTCCCGCCATGAGTCGAGAGGGTGAGCCTGCCATGTTGAAGCTTCCGACTTCAAGAGAGCCGATGGATGTTAGCCAAAAACTCCAAGATAGTGTTCATTCGTCTGCAGAACGGGTTGCGCACCCGCTGCCTGACATAAGTGACGATGTGATCCACGTGAAGCGGGCCCGTCCATTGGACTCGCTGCCTTCACCATCTCTTCGCGGTGCACCTCATCCGTCATCCAGTGTTCATCTAGCGATGGCTGTTGAGAATGGCCTCCATCACGGATCTCATCCCGTATCTGCGCGAGAGAACTCACAGCATACGGCAAGCACGGCGTCCTCGGAGAGACCTATATTACACGAGGCATCTCGATTGTTGCCAAGTGATAGCCCCTATCACATTCCTCACCAAACGCCAAACAACGACCAACGTCCGTCGTCAAGGGGCCCCGTATTGCCGGTGGCGCATGTTTCGGATGTGTTCAAGCCCGAGCCAACTCCTAAGAATTTGGACAACGGACCCGAGAGAAGCCTAGGCTTTGTTCCTCGTGTTGCATCGAACTGGCCACCACGACCGCTTCCAGAAGCTCACCCACTACCGCAACAACGGAAATCACAGTCCTCACTGCCAAAAGGCGCACTTCAGCCGCTTGCACGCGAACCGAACCTCCCCGTACTGCCATCAAACGGACGATTGGAGTCAAGTGGCGGCCTGCCGACTATTAATGGGCCTGAACTAGGCTCTTCGCCGCCACATATATCTCAATGGCGGCGTCATCATTCATCCCCGATGCGTGTTCCCCCTCGTCCATCGCCAATGAAACCATCCCAGTCAAATCCAGGACGAAACGCATTCTCATCTCCTTCGGCCACTCAGCCGCTGCGACATCCTCTCCCTCCGCGGCCCGATTTTCTTCCTCCACGACCTTCGGTCCAAAACTCGGTCAAGGTACAGCGTGATGTTCTGCACACACCTTCTCGGCAGGTTACTGCACAAGGGACCCATGGGGCGCAGGGGCCAGAACCGCATTCAGCTCCCTGGCACTTCTATCCAACCGGATTCCCGTCGCATCCAGTCATGAGGTCGCCTGCAGGTCTGATTCTCACACCACCGCAGTATCCTCCAGCCTTTCCAAGCATGGGGATCGCTAGCCCGGCGAACGTATCAGGATGGCCAGTAAATCATATGGCGTGGCCACCGAATGGGCAGAGCATGCGCTATAACCCTCACCCGCAGATGATACTGTCTCAGTCGTCGCCGTCGCCAGCTGGAGGCCCTCCCCCGTGGAGGCAAAATAATCGAGTAGCGTCTTCCACGAGACCACAGCACCATTATGGATTCAATCCTCGTGGCTAGGCGCCTTTGTCGACACAGTTTGACGCTGAGTCGGGTGTCTCGTACATGGCGAATCAGCAGCACGTACCCGAGCATCGGGAAATACCGAGCAGTGTTAGGGTTAGGACGAGATGAATCGGGGGTTTTTGCATCTCTTCACTGCATAGTAGTGCACTATACACGGCGAGACGCCACACAGCGCGGTACCCGAGATCAGCTTATTGGTATCGGTTGGGTCATTGTAGTATCCTCTGGCGTTTTTCTCTACTGATTATCTTCTCTTTCCTTTTTTCCATTTCTGGGACGACTGTTATGTCCCAATATACCTTTGGGAATCTCTGGGTTCGGCGCATAGGCGGCGGCGTTGGCTGGCGTGACGTAGGAAATGCGCTCTGGTATAGGCAGTAGCGTTTGCGGTTTTTTGTTGGGGGGGGGGGGATAGGTTGGGGGCACTCAATCGGGTCAGCGCTATAGGTTGGGTTCTGTATCCCCCATGATAAAAGGGTGGGATGGAACAGATGTGTCTTGTACTGTTAGGCTCACACGGTTCGGTAGTTACTGGAATGAGAGATGAGGGATGATCGATGCATAATGTTTAAAGCTGACCCAGTGAGGCTGTCTGGGTACCTGAAATTAAAGTTGCTGGAGCAGTCCGGGGGTGGGGTTCCCGACAATGCAGGATGACGTCGACAATTCGGGGTCTGTCCCACATGGGGCACACCTCGGCACATGCAAGATGGAGCTGCAACATCACAATGATCCGCTGATGTGCTCCGCTGCTGTGGTCATCGCGAATGCAGGACATACATACAACATGATGCAAAGCGCCAGGGGACTGTGATTGAATATATACCCTATACCTTATCCATTCCTGTTGTCTTGCCTCGATCCTCACATCCCGTTACCACCTCCTGCCATTACATTCCTCTCCCTTCCCAGACGAACGCACAAGATGCCGCGCGCATCCAAGCTGCTCCCCTCGCTGGGCCATGCGGCCTCGGGCGCTGGCGGTACAGTTGCATCGACGCTCGCAATCTACCCACTCGACTTGGTGAACACACGACTCAAGGTCCAGCGACAACTCCGCGCGAACGGGACAATCCGCGAGTGCGATGCGTATGACGGGATTCTCGACGCGTTTCACGCTATCTATACCAAAGAAGGGGGAATATCGGCGTTGTTTGCGGGGTTGGGATCTGATTTGGCCAAGTCGGCGGCGGATTCTTTTCTTTTCTTTTTGTTTTATACGGTAAGGCCCATGCGTGGTGCGGTCTGTATGCTTTGGTTTAGAGGCTGACATTGCGTGTGTATAGTGGTTCCGTGCAAGGCGACTACGTGCGAGAGAGGATGCAAGATATCTCAGTGTATTGGAGGAACTTGCTGTTGGTGCTGCTGCTGGGGCGTGCTCCAAAGCGTTTACGACGCCTGTGAGCAACGTCGTCACACGGCAGCAAACGGCAAGCCTTCTAGGTAACGGGGCAACCGACAAGGGGACGTTCAGTGAGACGGTTGCTGAGCTTAGACGAGAGAAGGGCCTGCTCGGGTTATGGGCAGGGTACTCCGCAAGTCTCGTGCTGACACTGAATCCGAGCATGACGTTCTTTTTGCAGCAAATGCTCAAGAGACTACTCGTCCCCCGCGAGAATTGGGATGAGCCGGGAGGGGCGATAACATTCTTGTTGGCGGCACTCAGTAAAGTGTCGGCGACGTCGATAACTTACCCGTTTCAGGTTGCCGTGAGTTGCTCCTGATTTATACCCTTTTTGTTCCTTTACGCTGTCGCTCTTTCTCGGACAAGAAGAAGTTCTAAACTGGTTGCTGATATCCACCCCAGAAGACTAGAGCCCAGATTTCAACGTCCCCTACGGAAAAAAGGGCGGCAAAGCAGACCGATGTACCGTCGAAAGCGCTAAGTGCCGGAGTCCGGAGTATAGCGAAGGACACCATTTTTGCGACGGTGTTTCGAATAGCAAGGGCCGAAGGCATCAGGGCCCTGTATGACGGAATTGGTGGAGAGTTGCTGAAAGGATTCTTTAGTCATGGCACTACGATGGTATCGAAAGACATCATCCATAGTTTTCTGGTCCGGCTCTATTTGGGATTGATTATCTTTCTCCAGAGGTACCCCCGAATCAAGACCAGGCTTCTTGAAAGGATGCGTAACGCTCAAGGGGAGCTGGGGCGCGGGTATCAAATAGCCACATTATTGAGCGTTGGGATCCGTCGGCGAGGGATGCGAATTTTTGGCGACACCCTTGGTTCAGGAGAACGAACACTCGGGAGCCTGATGTGGGGAAGCGAGAATGGTATGAAATGATGACAAGTTGCATGCGTCAGTCGTCACATTGATAGGTTGATGAATCGATAGGTCGCTGATGCCCGTCGGAACTGCCGCCTACCTGGTGAAGAGGATATTCGATGGTCGTCTCCAAAGCCCTTCAAGCACTAGCATTGAAAATTGACCAGCTCTCTTCTGACTTGGCTGGCACCGCCAGCCGAGAATCCCGTTCCTTCGCGCCGCAATTCTACCAGTCCAGGCTTAATCTTCTCCTTTTCGCCTTTGCCCTTTTTCTCGAGCTTGTCGGAGAGATTCGCTTCGCAAACATAACACAGCGCAATACCCGATTCGGCATCCGGGGAATGGGGATCTCCATGATCCGATGGTTTCATGAACTTGTCAGCGCAACTTTTGCAAAGAACATGACCGCAGGGTTTCGCCATAACGGCCCTTGATGAATTGGACAGCGCTTTTTTGCAGGCAGGGCATATCCTCTGTTTGGCTTTGGTAGTGGCGTCGGTCTCCTCGGTAAAATTAACAGTGATGAGGGTGTGAAGCGAATACAAGTGCGGTCGATCCTCCGGTGATACTGGGCATGTCGGTTGGCTTTTTACCTTCTTTTTCACCTCGTGCAAAGTATCCTTTTTGTTAGACGATGGGGTCACCGAGGGTGACCAGAACGACGGAAGGGTAGGTTTTGATGCCTGCAGGAGTGGGTTAGAAGCCGGGAAGTATGAGAGGTAGTAGCGCAACCAACCTTCTCGTCGTCCATCTCTTTCCGCGCCTTTCTCAGTCTCTGTTCCGAGATGCGCTCCAATTCCCCCTGCTCAAGCCGGAACTGTTCATCCTCACGCTTGCGCTTCCCACCCATCTGCTCCGGGGCCGCAGCTGGAGGCAACTCTTTTGCTGTTGGTTGTGTCCTTCCCTTTGCGGTCTGCGCGCCCCCGTTGACCTTTACTTCAAGTCCTGCTTGGGTGAGCTCAAATTCGCGGACGGTGCGCTCCTTGGCCTCGAGGTTCTGGCGGGCTTGATCCTCTAGTATCTCATGCTCCTCCTGTTCCCGCACCTTCTCGGTGCGCTTGATCTCCTTCTTTTGAGCCACGATATTATTGAGGGCGCACTCGCGGCAGAAGATATCGCCGTGAAGGCACGAGACTGGGTCGATTGCCGGTTCTAGACACAAGCCGCAAGAGGCGAAGGGAAGAAACGACTCCCTCCCGAGACGCGCCGTGGAAGAGCCCCATGCCGCCCTTGCGAGTGTGCGCTCGTGCGCTGTGAAGACGGGGCGGCTTGTGTTTCTTTTGCCTGTACAGTCAGTTTTCGGCTTATTCGGGTTAAAGCTGTGGATAGAATACCTACTGTGAGACATTGTTTGTTCTGCGATTTTCGATGTCCGGAGTAAAAGGACGGCTTGAACTGACGGATTGGATGTCTGGCTGGGGGCGGTGCGAGTCGCATTTGCCAAGCCCCCCGACAAAAGTTGATGTGGGGCCGGCTGTGGGGAAGTCTTCCGCCGTTGGCTGATTGGAAGCCGCCCTCCCTCGGCAAACCCCTGGCATTTCGCGAATTTGGCCCTTGTTCCACCAGCTCATTGCTGTTTTTGCCTCTCTCCTTTTCATCCCAGGTCACTCATTCACTTGTGTTTTTGTGTAGAGGGGAGGTACAGCGTGCGAACTCATAACTGTATCTCCCGCTTCCTCTCATTATTCTGGTTGCGAACATTCCAGCAGGACAGATTCTGTGAATATTTTATCCGTTGCTATCAACCTGATTATTCCGTCACGAATTCCCAATGCGACGCACATGAGGCTGTAGAACTCAAGCCTCATTAACAATGTCGCAGCCTTCGACCCCCTCAAAGCCGAGCCTGCCATGGCGTATAGCGTCGTCCTCGATCATGGGGGTGACGGGAATTATCTCGCGGGGGTTTCTATGTGGACTCAACACGGTTGAGACCACGGGGCTCTCGAGGTTCGTTGAGATACTTGATAGTCGCCAAGCTCCCGAGAAGAGACAGCGAGGACTTATTACTGGTAAATATTCAACTCACACTGGAAGCAGCCGGTACTCATGCTGACTCTTCTGCAAGTCTCCAACCATGTAAGCGTGTGAGTGGTCTCTCATGTGGCCGAACCGGTGATACCCAATCTCACCCCGACTCCAGGCTCGATGATCCAGTCATCTGGGGTCTTCTGCCCCTGAGCTACGCCTTCAACCCATCCAACCTAAGGTGGACGCTTGGCGCTCACGACATATGTTTCAAGAACAGGTATGCTGAAATCCAGTCATCCCTCAGCACGTTTGCTAACGCCTCGTCTAGTGTACTCGCTAGCTTCTTCAACTTAGGCCAGGTCCTCCCGACCCACCGCTCCAAACACTCACCAAATGGTGGTCCCTTCCAACCTTCCATTACCCAAGCAATCCGCCTTCTCTCAAGCCAGCCCTTCTCTTCCCCACCTCCACCCCCCTCAGAGACCCATTTCTCCGACCCGTTCACCTGCGGTGCTCTAACCTACACCACGACCGGCGACGACACTGTTCCCGCCCCCTCAGTCTACATGCGTAACCGCCACTCGTGGGTACACGTCTTCCCCGAAGGACTGGTACACCAACACCCGGCCGCCGACCTACGGTATTTCAAATGGGGCGTGGCGCGCCTCATCCTCGAGGCCGAGCCGGCACCGGACGTGCTGCCCATGTTCATCGAGGGTACCCAGCGCATAATGCCCGAGTTCCGCACCTTTCCCCGATTTTTGCCCCGCGTCGGTAAGCCCGTACGCGTCGCTTTCGGCGAGGTGCTTGACTACGAGGCCACGTTCGGTGACCTCCGGCGAAAGTGGCAGGCACTTGTTCTGCAGACGCGAGTACAGCGGGAGCTTGTCTTGCGGGAAAAGGAAGTAACGATGCTTGGGGAATTGACAGATGATGTGCTGCGGTACGGGCGGGAGGCTGAGGAGATCCGGATTGAGGTCGCCCGGCGCATGCGCGAAGAGGTGCTGAAAGTGAGGAAAGCCATGGGTGAATTCCCCGACCCAGACCCAAGGCTAGGCGATGCTTCGACATGGGCGGCCGATGCCGGGGTGAAGGAAAAGAAGTATAAGAGTCGGGTCGACGGGAGTGATATTAATCAGGACTAGGTAGATAAAAGAACAGCTGTGCTGATGGAGTGTATAGATGTATATATACTGCAACCCTAGATGGCCTGTCTAGGCGACTGATGCTACCATGAAGGGGGAGTACTGCCAGTAAAGCTAGGCTTAATGTATAGCAACGGCATCTGGTCGTTAAAGCACCGCTACGTTCTACCGTGTGTACTGTCTCTTCGACCTTCCCCATGCAGCGTCGCAGGCCCCAACATCAGCAGCTCTCTCTCTAACAACTGGCACATACGACCATACACTGGAAAATTCGGGATCCCGTCCGCTCTCCCATAGACAAGCCAATGAGGGCCAGACTGGTTGTTGGGTCGCTGACGACCAGCGAATCCCTGGCGTTGTATGTCTTTTTGGTGATCCACCTTTTTGGTGTTTTGATCAGCTGTGTTGATGTCTTTCCCTTTGCTTCCACCTCTAATCTGCATTGCCTTTTACACTTGTTGTAAGTGTGTTTAGAACCCGATTTAAACCCAGTTCGGTCTCGATTCGTTTAGCTTTTCTACTTGTCATCAACCCCTTCCATACCTGCTCTATATATATATTGAGCACGAGATCGTAACCCAGATGCAAACCCACTGCTACCCGTTTCTTACCCGTTCCCTACCGGGCACTGACTCTTCATCATACGTACCTAAGGCAATGCCAAGAAAACCTGGTGTCTATACTGGAATCAACGGTACCACTGAATTCATTACTGTGCATATAGGGTGGAATATTTCTGTGTGTGAAGTAAATAACCCCCCCCTTTCCCAAACTAAACTCGGAAACATCAGTAGCTGGTTAACATTAGAACAGAACACAATTTACAACAAACCATTAAGTAATTAACAGATATTAATTGTATTCAATCGACCTCATGGGGTATCAAATTTCCTAATTCCTATCTAAACACTTCCAATTTCTAGTGTCACCCTATATGTAACCCATATTGCAAAGACCAAACCCCCAACGCCAACGCTATGCATCAATCATCCAAATACAAAAGAAAAACACTCCCAGATCTCTTCACTTTATCCTCAAACCATCACCATAGTAGCAACCAAAAAAGCCAACAGCGCCACAACCCTCATCTCTCCCCCCCTCTCGCTCGACCCCCCGGAGGAACTCCCTGCACCTGCCGAAGCCTTCCTCCCCGTTGGCGTAATCCCATTCAGCCTGTCCGCTGCATCGATCGCCGGGCCTTGATCATAGAAATCAACAAGCACAAACACGGGCTTGATCCCCCATTGCCCCTGGCACGTCTGCGCGTGCAGACCCAGCGCCCCGGTGGTGGTGGTTGAGGGGCTATTTGTTGTGGCGATGTCATTGACGTTAGGCACGGTGATGTCCTTGGTGATTTCGGTATACGCGAAGTGGTTCATCAGGGGGAGCATGCCCTTGGAGATAGCAGGTGCGGCGTCGCCACGGAGGGAGGACGGGCGGTCCAGAGTGCAGTTGAATGCGGAGAGGCGGCGGACGTCGAAGGCGGTTTCGAAAACGTAGGTGAATTCGTCGAGGAGGTAGGGGTAGGCCGAGGAGGGGGTGGCCGAGGCGAGGAACGTGACGAGGCGCTTTTGCGAGGCGATCATGTCCTGGAGGGAAGGCCAGACAGATGTTGCGGTTGAGGAGGAGGGAACGTAGCCATAGGCCGAGATTCCAGAGGATTCGAAGGCCGTGCCAAACGAGGAGGCGGGCTGGTTGTCCGAGTTGACGAGCAGAATGGTCACCACGTCGTTCGGGTTGGCGTCCATCCAGACCTTGATGCGGGCGAGCCAGGTGTCGAGCGGGCCGGCGTCGAGGAGGGAGCAATCTGTGTGGCAGAGCCGGAGGGTGGTGTTGACCAGATGTACCTGGGCCTGGAGGAGGCGGATGCCGGCGGACAGGGCGACGGTGGCATTGAAGTACTGATTTCCCGCCAAACTGTTGCCTGTGCTGGCGTCACGCAAGAATGCGCTGTCGTGGGCCCCCATATGGGTGATGTTGTTGTAGGCCCGCGGGCAAAGCGCCGGCGAGTTGTTGCAAGCTACGACCGTACCAGTGCCGGTGCCGCTTGTTGCGGAGCCCGTGGCGGCCACGGCTGCCGTCGTGGTGGTACTAGATCCCCCACCGAATTGCGGGCTTGACTGAGCAAATGAGGCCAGCCCGAGGAGGGCCGTTGCGGCCCAGACTAGTGATGGGACCATGATTATGTTTAGGGGGTTTGAAAACAGCAAGAAACTCGAGTATTCTCTTCTGTAGAGACCTGATCGAAAGAGAAGGCGGGCTATCCACGGCTTATAAGGCAACCCAAACGTCCTGAAACCCGAGCAAGCAAAAGAAAACAGGGGTTGACGCAAGACAGTTAATACGAGAAGGAAGACACAAAATATAAAGGAAAGGGGGATCCATCTCCTATGTACGAGTAAAATCCTGGACTATGCCACTTATTCACCCGGGTTACAAGTGTCCTGGAACCGCTAGGATCTGCTAGGATCTGAGCCATCCCGTCCCGAGTTGTGTGTTCGCCCCGTTTGCCCCAGCAGCCGCAAACACTTACGGGCCTTGCTGTTGGAGGAATGCGGGTTCATTCCCCACAGGCCTGGGAACTGCGCCTCAAGCCATTGTCGTCGTCAGCTGTTTCGGATTTCCGCAGTGCTGCACCTCACCTCCGCTCCGCCATCCGTTTTGTCTTTGGATTCTTTGTCAACACAATCTGGGAAAAAAAAAAAAGGCTGCGGAAGAAACACCGCCAGCCCGTAGCACAATAACACCCGGGAAACACAGCCGAGGAAACAAGAGACATATTTGATGCATACCTAGGAGACATGTCTGTGTTCGTCAATGCGAAACAGAGCCAGCCCGCTAAGCGGAAACCGAAGCCTGGGCCCCTCGGGCCCTACCGAGCCTTCCCCTGCAACTGGAACCCCTGCCCCACAGGTTACCGTCTGATCCAGCCCTCAGCCCCGTGCACTTTACCCTTTTCAGTCGCTGCCAGCTCCCCAGCTGCAAAAGCCTGAACCGAAAACGAACGCCTCGCAGCGGGCAACGGGTGCCTCTCAACCTACCGACTCTTCCAAGCATGAACCTTACTATTTTTGGCGAGGGTCGGCCCCAGGGCCCTCGGTCTTGGTGCAAACCTTCCCCCCGCGGTAGTAATCGACCAATACACATGGAATACGGACAGCCGCGCGTCCGACACCTTACATGCAGAATCGGCAGTGAGGGCACACTCACTACATACCTACACAGTAAGACGCGGATACCCAGTCTCGCAAGACGCGGCCGCGCCTAGCCAGAACGATCATGATTTGTTGCTCCATTAAACTTCATGACCATCTCGGGACCGACGTCAGCGCCGCCAATACTCTATTGCACAAAGCACTCCGGACTGCATAGGGCTCTGTCCGGGGTAGTGTCACACTTGGACTGCGCCCACTATTGGCTTGGGACTTTTGTGCGATGATGATTTCCATATCCTGACTGCCACACTCGGAATGAGCCTCACTAGTCACAGCCAATAGGTATGTCGTTCAAACTCGAAGTCCGTAACTCAACCAGCTCGGCTGTAGCCTTGCCATGAAGCCCATCCATCACCTCGAGAACGCAAACGACAGCAGTTTCCTGTCCCGGGTGAGCAACCGAGGAAGCGTACCGAAAGTACAAACTGACAGAGACGCGTGGTCGACATAACAACCTTTTCCCACTCGCCACAACGCACGCTGTCCATGCCATCGCTACATAAATAACTTGGAAGTAGCCCCATGATAAAATAAGCCCAAACCGCAACTTTAATTGACAGTCGCTCGCCCTGCCATGCGTACAATGTCGAATACACCACGCGTCCAATAAGTTTAAAAAGAAGGGGAAGCAGAAGAAGAAACATTACCTAATCATCTCTGGCTTCTTACTCCGGATCATCTGCATACTGCGCCTCTTCCTTAAGCTTCTCCAGATGCTGTTTGCCTTCCTCGGTAGTGGCGTCAATGATTTCTTCTTCAAGGCTTAGAATACCAGCCTGGAAAGCAAAGCAAAATTAGCAAGACTACGCAACCAAGCAAGACCCGCCGGAGACGTACCTCTCCCAGCTTGCCCACCAGCTCTTCAGCCTCCTCCACTTTCATACGCCCCAGCACCTTATTCACTTCATCGAGCTTACCCGTCTCTAGAGCCTTTCTCATCTCGGGTTTGAAGCTCTCAAAGATCTTCCGCCCTTGCTTCTCTGCTGGGTCCTCACTCTCTGTTGGCGGGATACGGATGTTGATCACAGTGCCCTCCTCTACAGCATGCAGCTGAATCTGCTCCACGCCGTCCGCCACACCATCGGCTGCATCCTTCTCGCGTTGTAGGTTGATCTCACGCGCCCGCGTCTTGATCTTCAAGTATGTGTCCTGTACGTCTTTGAAGAAGACGTCTTGAGCTTGGTGGCCCTTTGTGGTGATACGCTTGAAGAAGAGGGCTACACCGTCGCGTCCCAGCGCCCTGCAGTACTGCAGCAGAAGCGCTTGGTGGACGCAGTTTCGCGCATAGTTTTCGCGGCCCTCGAGCTGGGCGTCGAAAGCGAGCACGAGCAACCCGTCAGTCTCTTTCTCTGTGAGAATCTCGGGGTGTTGCCCGAGGAAGGCGAGACTCTCGCGGTATGACCCCTTGTCGATTTGGGCAAATTTCCGGCCCATCGGGGAGGCGTTCATCTCTTCATCGTCATCGTCATTAGAGTCACCTCCAGCGGCGGTGTCCTTAGGAGCCGAGGGGACGAAGTTGGGGTTGAGAAGCTCAACACTGGTAGATGGAGCGGACGACGAGGCGGGGGTGGTCGACTTGTTGACATGCGAGCTGTCGAAGCCAGTATGGATACCCTCGCTCGTGATCTTGCTGCGCTCTTCCTTCTCCAGCTCTTCCAGCTTCTTATACAGGTCTGACTGCAGGTCCGTGACTTTCTTGAGGTGCTCTCCAATCTCGTCTACCATGGCGCCGTACCGCTTGTCTTGCTCGACCTTCCTCTCATCCAGAGCCTTGTTGACCTGGTCGAGCAGAGTTGCCATCATTTTCGTGTAGGTGGGCAGCTGCTCTTCGGAATTGTGCACACCGGCCGGCCGAGGCGGCGGCTGGTCGTCTTTGGGGTCAATTGTAGCCGCCGACTCCATCACAGCGCGGAAGGCAGCCTCGCCCGGATTACGAGACTCAGCCTCGACGGCATGGCTCTTGAGCGAGGCAAGAAGGGATGATATGCGCTTGATCAGGGAGTCGTTGATGACACGCTCGTACTTAAGCGTTTCGATGTTGTTCTTGCGCTGCTGACGCTCCATGTGAATCTGCGTCTGCTTGGCGCGAATGAAAGACCGTTTATCGACATTGGGATGCACCTCGATATCGGAGTCATCGCTGAGCTCCAGCGCATCCTGGCTGGGTGATTAGTTACACGAAACGGACCGAGGGGTTCGGTGGAGGGGATACGCACCCATTTGCTGTAGTCGACAGGCATGATGGCTTTCTGTTACTGCCTCTGTAAAGACTATGGCCCAGGTTTCAAACTCTCGCCGCTCGATGTAGAGACTAAACAAGACGGAATGTAGTCCAGGTGAGGAGTGTTGCGGGAAGTCTTTGGTGGGCGAAGGCAACCGGCCATGGCGGGGTAGCTCCAAGAAGTGGAGACAGAAAGCTATAGAAGCTCGACAGCAAGCTTTCTTGATTCAGCAACCCCGAAACACAAGCACTGGGGAGGGATTGCACGGAAAGATGAGAGATTTGAATTCTTTGCTCCTCTATCCTGGAATTCAACGCCTCTCTGATCTTGTATCCCAGCTCTTATTGTACAAGCCATATTCCACTTCCCCCTCGGCACCCTTTCTGACGCCCAAGCCACCTACCCCACATTCCCGGGGAGCTCTTTGCTCTAGCAAATGCGGCCACTCAGACAGCCTCTTGAACACTTTGAGAGCGTTATTCCTCCCAATATCTACAAGGTCCCGGTTTCCGATTGGGACATGGTCGTCAAACCACACGCAGCCGTTTGGAATGCTTTCGAACGGATAGTCGATTGAGAACATGATGGCCTCGACCCCTATTTCCTGCATCGCGCACAGCAGCGCTGGCGTCGAGAAGTGCCCTGACGTCGTGATGAACAACTGGGTGCCGAAATAGTCACGCACCAGTTTATCTTTGGCCATCGGCATGTCGGGGAATCGAGCCCTGTTCAGCTTGTGATCGATACGGTAGAGGTCGTATGGTCTCCGCAGAGAGTCAGAGGGCTGTCCCAACCCCGAACGTCAAGACAAGTGGTCACTTACATATGCTCTCCCATGTGTCCGATCACGATCTTCAGTTTCGGAAACCGATCCAGCACCCCGGCTGTCACTATTCCCAGCACATGCATGCCCACGCGATGCGCATATCCGAGTGCTGAGAAGGCCAGCCACGGCCGGTCCTTCCACATCTGTTCAAAGATAAGGGGTGTTGCCTCTCGCGGATGTAAGTCTGTGCCAAATATTAGCTGGTATCTTGCGCTTCGCGGCAACCCTTCACATCTCCGGAACAGACGCAGTCTACCCCCGACTCCGGGACAACAGAAAAAGGATAATGCTGGAAGGAAGCCGCTCGGGTTAGCACTCACAAACTGGACACTCGAGTTCCTCGGCAACCTTCCAGAAGACATCGTACTCCGGTCGATCAAAGAACAGCATCGTGTTTTTATCTTGGCCAGCGCTCTGGTAGTCGTTGATTATAACCCCCACAAACCCCGTCAGGTCTGCAATACAACGCCGGAGTTCCTCGCCGGCCTGGGCCGGGTCATGCATGCTAACGGATGCAAGAGCAGCAAACCGGGCCGGTGCCCGGCTGACTTCGGCTGCGAGACGGTCGTTTGCGAGGTGGGCGAGATCTTCGGCCTCCTGGCGGTCCGTCGCGCCTTGTGGTCCGGGCGATGAGAGGGACAGGATCATCATGTCGACCCCATTCTCGTCCATCTGCTGGAGGCGGGTGCCATGGACGTCAAGCAGGTTGGCGACGAGGTCGCCGCCGATAACACCTTTGGGCGCGAGGGTAGCTACATCGTAGGCTTTGAAATTCTCTCGAATCGCCCAGGCCTCCTCGAGGGCAATCTTTCCAAACATTGTGATCTTTCAACGTAGGTCGTTGTTACTCTCAAGCATTACCTACCGGACCAGAGAGAAGTAGCAGGACCGAAGCTCTTAATAGTCCACATCTCAGCGCCCCTGGATGTACCGCCCTGTTTCAGAGCCATCAGCCCGCTCGTCATTGAGCATATTGTCCGGAGGTCGGGAGCTATATCCATCAGAGCCACGCTTCATCCGGCAAGCGGGATACGGTTTCATTGGTCTCTCGTCAATTGCCGATCAAAACGGCGGCTCAATTCCAATCCTACACTATAACATGGGATTTGCTGTACGAGCTAGTGATATTGCACCCGAAACTCACACCGCCAAATCAATCATGATGTCATGATAGAACTGTCGCGCACTGAAAGGGGATATTTACATCGCTGATATAAGCATTCCTGCCGCGCCTCGCCTCGCTCCAGCCAGCCCAAGACATTCAGGCTGGCTTTAACTGGTACACATAAACACAGGACAGACTGTCGCTTCTTCTGTCCATAGCTATAATAAAAACAACGAATCTGAGAATCATACCCCGTAGAGCCTCTTCAGAATCATCGCACCCACATATCACAAAAACATCCCATCATGCCTACCTAAGGTAACCGCGCCCTGCTGCCCTGCCCCTGAACGCCTCCAACAGAGAGAGATTGCCTGCTCATTGGTGTCATGCCCAAACACACACAGAAAGAAAATACAGAATGTGAATAACAATATCACTTCCTCTGTCCATCAACGAAGTTCAGCGCATCCTCGGTCGGTACGCAGTCGATCGTGCTAGTCTTGTTGTGGAATGTAACGCCATAGCACTTGTCAGCAACGAGGACAATCTCCGGCCGGAACGTGGTGCAGATGAACTGCGTCTTCTGGTTCTTGGAGATTGAGTCGAGCAATGCCGCGACGGCAGTGCGGTATTGCGCATCCAGGTTGGCGTCGACCTCGTCGAAAATGACGAAGGGGCTGGATTCCGCCGCTTGCAGGGCAAAGATGAGGCATAGCGCGCACAAGCCTATGATGTGTTAGTAGGTCATCTTTGTGAGGGGAGGGGGGTCGGTGGCAGTCGGAACGTACTCTTCTGCCCACCACTGAGCTGCTGGATCTTTTGCTGCTCGTCGAGCACCTTGGAGTTGAACGATACACTGATGCCAACACCTGTGTAGTTCTCCACGCCGGTAGCTTGTTCCTCATCTGAGTCGATCTGGCGATTCTTGCCGCGGTCGGCCTTCCGCTGGATGACAAGACGGCCATGGCCTGCCGGGACGAGCTGCTCGAAGATGGTGGCAAATTCCTTTGAGACTTGCTTGAACGTGCGCTCAATAGCCTCGTCCTTAGCCTGGTCGAGATGCTCAATGAGCTCCTCGATCGAACCCTGTGATGTGTCGAGCTCCTTGCGCCGCTTGAGGAGCTGGTCGCGCTGCGTCGTAAAGCTCGTGTACTGGTCAAACGCCTTTTTGTTGATGTGCTTGTACTTCTTCAGGGCTTCATTAACCTTTCTGAGCCTCGTCTCGATCTAGAATTGCGTCGTTAGTCATCAGCATCATGGTTTATTTTCCGGCTGTGCAAGGCTCACCTGTTCGGACTTCATCTTCTCGTACTTTCCAAACGCCTCCTCAGGCAGAATACCAAGATCTCTGATATTCTTGGCGTACTCAGCTGCCTGGCTGATAAGACGGGCCCGCATCTGGATGTTTTTCTCCATCTTCTTTTGGTACTGATCAATACGCTTCTGGAGCTCCTGCTGCTCTTCCTCCTTTTGAGCCTTTTGTGCCTCAAGCTGCGCAATTTTGGCAGTGGCTTCTTTCCGCTTGGCCTCATTCTCATCAAACAACTTCCTGACCTTTTCGGCAGCCTTCTGAGCCTTTTTGAGCTCGCCTTGGGCCTCTTGGAAAGTCCCACTACCACCTCCGGAGATGTTCTCAAAAGCCTGACTCTGAAGTTCGTCTTGCTGCGGCTGAAGTTGTGTATACAGCTGTGTCTCCAGCATTCTTTTCTGCCCCTCTAGTTCGAGACGCTTTTTGCTGATGTCCTTCAGTTGCACCTGCAGCTTGTGCCGCTCCTCAGTGAACTCTACCAGCTGTTGCTCCTCGCTTGGCGTCAAGTTCTTCTTGAAATCTGACTGCCGTTCGTTTGTGCGCCTTGTTAGAGTCATATCGAGATTATTCAGGTTCTTTTCTACCTCCTTTAAACGCGCTTTCGCCGTCTCGAGACGATCCTTCTCACGTCCGAGCTGCGCGGTGCTGCTCTGCAAAGAACTTTTCAGGGGGTCGAAGTTGGCGTCGAGGTGCCGCATCTCTGCCTCAAACTTTGTCTCTTCACCCGTGGCAGCCGTGACCTTTTGGTTTATAGCCTCAATCTCCTGCCTGACCGTCTCAATCTCCTCCAGCTGCTCATCATAGCGATCGCGCAGCTCATTAACCTTTCGCACTGCTACCAACCGCGATCTCTTGAAGTCGACAAAGCCGCCAGTCATTGCACCCCTTTTATTCGTCGTATCGCCCTCGGGGGTGATAGCGTCTAGCCCATGGGTGCGGGCATACTGGGAAGCGATCGTCAGGTTGGGGCACACGATGGTACGGCCAAAGATCTGCTGGAAGGCCTTCTCAAACTTGGGATCGTACTCGATCTTGGTGATGAGCGGTGCAGCGTCGCTTGCCCGGGGCATCTTCACTTGCCGAGACCGCAGTTGCTCGAGCGGCATGAATGTGAGCCGACCTCCACGAGTCTTGTGCAGGTATTCGGTAAGCATCGTTCCCGTCTTCTCGTTATCAACCACATAGTGGAAGAGGCTGTTCCCGGCGACTTGCTCAGCTGGCAGCCGATAACCCTCCAAAGGCACAGTCATCAGCTCTGCTATCGTACCGTAGGCACCCGGTATATTTTTCTCGCGTCTTAGTCGCTTGATTGATGCAAGAGCCTTTGATGTTTCGCCGTTCATGGTTCTCGAAAGCTCTTGCTCCGCCGCATCTTTATCCCTCCTAGTGCTGTCGATCAGAGAAACCAACTTGGATTCTTCACGGCGCAGCTTCTTCCGCTCCTCGTCGTGCTGCTCCCTGACTTCCCGTGCCTCCTTAAGCTTCTCCCCTATTGAGGCTCGATCCCCGCTGTAGTTCCGCTGCTGGTTGCGCATTCTTTCAATCCCTTCCTCAAGTTTCACAATGGTGGCTTCCACGGATGCAACCTGATCCTTTGCCTCCATCTCGTTAGCCCTGGTTGTGCCAATTTGGAGGGTAATGTCGTTGATTTCATTGTCGAGAAAGGCATCGCGTTGGGTTTTGCTTGTGAACTGGGCGCTGCGAGTCTGTTTTTCGAGGAGGGTGTCGCAACGACCAGCGGCTTCGTCTCGCTGTGACCTAATCTTATCTTCCTGTGACTTGCACTTCTCGTACTCGGGGATAATCTTTGCAAGCTCCTTCTCAGCGGCCTGTATCCTCTGCCTGACACTCTCCAGCTCCTTCTCTTGCTGCCGCTGCTGCTGCTCACGAGCATGACGGGTCGCGTCCAGATTCTTGACGCTGAGTTCTGCTTTCGCACGGGCACGAGCAGTCTCTTTCCTGTCGTCGTCCAGCTGGCGGCGCTCTAGATCAAGGAGATCAAGCGACTTCCTAATGTCGTGGAACTTCTGCTCTAGATCGGTAATATCTTTCTCTGTCTTCTGAAGTTGCACACGATCCTTAGTTGACGCCCCTGCACCGCCCTGCCGAGCATCTTCAATCTGCTGCAGGGTCTCCGAGTTGGTCTCCTGCAAGCGGTGCCAATGGGCATATTCCAGACACCTGCGCTCTCTGTCCTTGTCCTGGAAGTCGCGCAGCTCGTTCTTTTCTTCTTCCAGTTCGCTCAGACGCTCCTTGATATAGTCGAGGAGCTCGTCGATTTTCTCCCGCTTGCTGTTGGTTTCGGCCATAATCTTGAGCGACTGTATCCGGCGGTCGTCGTAAGTGTTGGTTCCCGCGATCTCCTTGAGGAGGTTGAGACGCTCCGACTCCTTCATGTTGGTGATGGCGGCAATGCGCCCCTGGGGGACGATGTAGAAGGGGTTCTCTTTGGCAAAACCGGCCGTCTCAAGGATCTTGAGGACGTCGGATCGGGTCTGGACCTTCTTGTCGACTGAATATTCATCCTTCTTTTGGCCGATCGTCCTTCGGATGACAACTTCGTCGCCAGGCTCGCTGAAGCGCTTGTCGGTGTTGTCAAAGATGATCTCGACATATGCGGAGACCACGGCAGAACCGGAACCCTCGTGCAGAAGCGCCTGGCGCTCCTCGCGGCTCATATTGGTGTATGCATCGCTGAGCACAAAACGGATGGCGGCGAAGAAGTTACTCTTGCCAGATCCATTTCGCCCCACGATGACATTGGTACCGGAAGAAAAGGGCTCAATCACTGTTTGCTCCTTGTAGCTGTTGGGTGGCTGGTCAGCACAAGCAATCTGGACCGTCCTCGCAATTCTCTCTGGGGTCTTGGCGCGCACCTTTTGAAGCCCTGGATGATAATCTGCTTGATGTGCATCTTTGCGACGATGCTGTCAACTTGACAGCCGAATTAGATGTCGTGAATCAATGTGCGACCAGCTCTGCCGGGGTATCATGCGCATCGGCGCGAGAGAAGGTTGGATGTGGGCGCAGTGTTGCTATTGTTCAAACGCGATTTCCACGGAATTGGCGGGGGGCGCTGGGCCCAGAAGCTCGACGCGTTCGCGCTCAGGACGCTCGGGCCGCCCTCACGTGACCCTACCAACCCGGATAGCTGTCTGACTTTAAAGTGGATTCAAGAGGAATGGCGTCTTTCTAAACTTTCAATTTCTCAGCATTGACAGTCAGAACAAGGGCATGAATTATTGCCATCTTCCTGAGGACTGGGCGTGTCTTTGGCTGGGCTTGTTAAACTGTGTACGGATATCTTCAAAATTACTGCGGTTTCCAAAGCAAACATCTCGACGCAGGGGATTCCATGTTCCAAGAGTCGCACCTGTTTATTTCATGGCCGAGCCCTTAACTCTATTCCATGCAGTTATGGATATCCGACTCCCGCTGCCTACCCAACCCACCCATGACAGAGGGATGAAGATAAGAGCGGAATGCCGATGACGTGCGTGCAGATGCCAGAGCACCCAAGTCGCAATACGAGACATGGAACTGGGGCCTGCGCCCTTCTACATTTTTGAGTTGGGGACAAAAGCAATAGCTCTTGAGATAGGCGCAACAAACTCGGCGTCTCGACACGAGCTGGTGGCCGAGGGTTCGGGCAGACAGCCAGCCACCAGTGTGTTTGATAAATCAGTCCGTTTGCTGGTGGCCAATGGACCCACGAATGATTGAAGTTCAACGCAACCCAAAAAAATCTCCTTGGGATGGGTGGATGGTGGGGTTTGACATGGGCCAAACGCCCCACCCTTATTCGCCAGCCCTCTTGTGCCAAAAGCGGTGCTTTCGGCTGTCGCAGATCTCTCGCAACGAGTAGGCCCAGCGATGCAGATGGTTGTTTTTATCGAAGGCATAATAGCCCAAGCGGGCAATGATAAGACAGCTCATAAATGCCCGATCGAGCGAGCAAACGACCCAGCATCCCCGAGTCGGGTCGGCCGCCGTGCACTCCCCTTGCGATGAGGTGACGGGACGGCAGATCTGACTACATGTATATTACCGGGCTGCAGTGTCATCGATGGTATCGACGCTGTCTGGGCAAGATCAGTGTGCAGGCACCACACCCGATTCCCCATCAACGATCGACAGCCTGGAGGTTCTGACATCGTCCCTTAGTTGGAACCCTGTGGGTCCGGTTCATGCTGCACCGCACATAAGACGGCACATAGTCTACAGTGCACCAAGAGGTCGAGCCTTCTCACACACCTACCGTGACAGGCAGCCAGGAAGATTACCTTGAGTTTTTGACAGCCTCATCCGCCCACAGCACCTGTGCGAGCCCCAACAGCTGTATCGGTCATGTTTTAGTCAACTGTCGATTGGCAACTGCTAGAGGTGATGAGCAAGGAGGAGGGAGGGATGATGTGCATGTTGTTTCCATTGTGGCCGCCGGGCTTGGGAATGTCGGGTGGCGGCTGCGAGCCGGTGCCTGAAAGACAAGCTCGATGTAGCCGTACTGAAGCCGTCTCACGGCTCGCAGAGCGGGCTTTGAGAAACAAGGAAGAGCGCGTGCTTTCTTCGATCCCGTGTCGACCTTGAGGAATAGGTAGAGGTGAATCGCTTTTGTTCGTCGTTGGGCTGAGCATGGGTTGAATTGCGGAAGGGAAGGCAGTCGCAGACAACCCGCATGGAAAATTTGGCGAAGTGGAGGGCAAGGACTTGGGGCGCATGGACAGGGGTATTGCGCTAGTGGCAGGCGTTGGGTTGCCGTGCTTCGCATTATTTAAACACGATACCTAGTTACTCTCATAAGACTACGGCTCGCCCACCTTTTCCACAGCACTTAACCACGCACCTCCTCCGCTTCGCGGCAGCCTACCAATTTTGCCCACACCTTCCACGCCGCCCACCTTGGCCTCACCGTGAGTTTCGCCCCCACCTTGTTTCTTTCACACGTCCATCCCAAGTCCCAAAATACATCCATTGCCAATTGCATGCATATATCCCAGTCGATGCACTCGTCGCTTGCCCTTCATTGAGCATTACCCTATACCACAAACCAATCACTCCTGTCATGTCTGGCTTCTGATGACATTGTTTGACCCAGCACAGGCGAGTTGTCTAGCTTTGAGACCCCCACTGCAAGAAGCCTCACTTGCACATGGATGTCATGACAAGCTGAGGTAAGCGGTTCCTGGAGGAGGTTTAGGAGCGCCTCTGGCATCTCACACCCCACCCTCATTCTATTGGTCGCATTGTCAAGCACTTTTGGCCCCTTTCCTTCATTCACATTTACTGCACATGGGTTGGCTTCTATCAGTTGGCAATGACTCAACTCACCAGCCATTTCCCCTTTTGCCTCTCTGCAACCCATGGCAAGGACCGATACGCTATATCTTGGGCACCCCAGCGTTGACTTCTGGTTGGCCGCTCGTTGGTGGATTATTCAATCAGCTCCGACGCTCGAAACACATCATCGCCGTTGAGACTTCTTTAGGATGCTAACCAAGATGCAGGGCCATGCCACTAAACACGTAATCCATTTATTGAGGTTACCTGACATGAGGCAGCGATGGCGTCTCGGTAAGTAACACAACGCTCCCGCTTACTCCGATATGCTGTACCAGAGCGCTAACTACTGTATCCCAGACTTGACCGACTCGTTACGTGAGTATCCAACTCCCTATTTGCCGCAGCTCTGCACCAGTAGGCGGCTTTAGGGTCGTGTTGCGTAGCTCAATTCCCCACCCTCCTGTGCTGCCTGCTGTACAGTCCTTGTACAAGGTTACTGACGCCTCACAGGATCCTCGAGACAGGCAGCACCCGACTGATCCGGGACACTGCTGTAAACCAGCTTGCCGACTGGCAGAAGCTGCATCCTGAGGAACAATTTAATCTGCTCCCCAGAGTCGTCGCCTATCTTCGCCACAAAGATTGGGAGACCAGAGGCACCTCAGCCAGGGCACTCGGAAAGATCATCGAAAATGCGCCACACTATGATCCTAATGAGGACGATGATGTCGACGAGCCAAAGAAGGAGGAGCCGTTTGGTGAGAATGGCAATGTTAAGAAAGAAGAGGAGAAAGACTTCATCCTTGGGCAGGACGAATACTTCACTCTCGACGGTCTTGACATAGCCGCCATCATTCAGTTCGGGAGGCAGCTCTTGCGGGGTGGCACCGTGGACTATGCTCTTGCTGCTTTGGACCCCCAGAGTCGGCTCTCACACCAGAAGAAGACGCTAAACGGCCGCCTCGGTCTTCTCAGACGCGTTTTCTTGGACGAGGAGATGCCGATCATTGCCGATCATCATGCTATCAGCCCTTCTACGCCTCAAGATGCCTCTTCTACGAACGGCTTTGGCCGGCATGACAGCATGGCTAACGGCAGCCAGAGTCAGAATCCCGAAGAGGCTGGTCTCAGTGCTCGGCAAATCAACGTTCTCAAACGCAAGCGTAAGAGAGAAGCGCAGAAGGCGGCCTTGGGAAAAAGTGGGTTTGGCGACTTATCAATTCGCCGCTCAACCACCGCCGGTTCCGAAGGGTTTGCTGACGAAACTCCCGCGGCGGATGCCGAGTCGAAGAAGAACGGCAAGGTGACCGACTACTTTACCCTCGATCGGCCTACTGACGTGGACGAGGACTCCAAAGTAGTGTCCGAATTCAAGGGGCCCCTCATTCCCATCAAGTCCGAACTGGAGGCCGATAAGGAATTGGAGGGCACTGAGTGGCCGTACGAGCGGCTTTGCGAGTTTCTCAAGGTTGATCTGTTTGACCCGCAGTGGGAGACTCGGCACGGTGCCGCCATGGGCCTGAGGGAAGTCGTGAGAGTCCACGGCGCAGGCGCTGGCCGCCGAAGGGGAAAGACACGCAGAGAAAACGACGAGCTTAATCGAAGATGGCTGGATGATCTAGCTTGCCGTCTCTGTTGCGTGCTGATGCTGGACAAGTTCACAGATTACAGTTCCGACACGTCCGTGGCCCCTATCCGGGAGACTGTCGGTCAAACCTTGGGCGCCGTCCTTCGCCACGTTCCTCCCCGGTCAGTCTACGCAATCTACAGATTGCTCTATCGAATGGTGATGCAGGACGACCTACAGCTGGATCACCACGTGTGGGCCATCTGCCACGGCGGCATGGTGGGCCTCAGATACGTCGTTGCAGTGAGGAAAGATCTCCTTCTCACAGACAGTGATATGATCGATGGAGTCATCCGCAGCGTCATGAAGGGCCTCGGAGACATGGACGATGATGTCCGCTCCGTCAGCGCGGCGACTCTGATACCCATGGCGAAAGAGTTCGTAATCATGCGCCCGGGAGCCCTCGACGGTCTTATTCACATCGTTTGGGAGAGTCTTTCCAATTTGGGTGACGATCTGAGCGCTTCGACCGGCAAGATCATGGATCTGCTGGCCACACTCTGCAGCTTCCCTGAAGTCCTGGAAGCTATGAAAGCATCGGCCGCTCAAAATGAGGAAAGATCTTTTACTCTCCTTGTTCCTAGACTCTACCCCTTCCTTCGGCACACCATCACGTCGGTCCGGCTTGCCGTGCTAAAGGCACTGATGACATTTGCCAACCTTGGGGGCGAAACTTGTCAGGGCTGGCTCAATGGCAGAATCCTGCGGCTCGTCTTTCAAAACATACTGGTCGAGAGGGACCAGGAAACCCTTTCCATGTCTATAAAGCTGTGGACGGCGCTTGTGCAGAACCTCGGACGGAACCCGGCAATTCTAGCCGATGAGTTTGAGCCACACGCGGACGCCATGTTGCAGTTGACTCTGCATCCAATTGGCGTATCACGGAACCCCATTCCCATGAACGCAACCCTCTTCCAGAAGCCGTCCGGCGGGACTTATTCCATGCCTGGGATCACCCCAGTCAGCACAAGACGCCCATCGCCGCCTGAGGGCGCAGAGAGAGCAACAAAAAAGCGCAGGAAGTCTACCAAGGTCGACGACATACCCATGCCTTCGCAGGGACACGATGTCGACGGTCACATGATGCAGGGCGATGTTGACCTGGTAGGGATGGAGGTGCTCATTCGTTCTCGTGTCTCGGCAGCCAGGGCCATAGGTTTCCTCATATCTCAGCTGTCTTCCACACATCTTGCAGTCTACGACTCGAGCATTCTCCACGGTCTTTCTTCGCCATACGCGTCTACACAACTCACCGCCGCCGTCATAATCGACGAATACGCGCAGAACTGCGACGCCGGAGCCGATGCAACTCGCTTTGTTGAGCCCTTGCAGAAGGTTATCGAGCAGGACCGGCCATCTCACTACCGGGATCTGGTAAGCTTTGTGCAGCGTGTAAGATCGCAGTCGCAGCAACTTCTCAATCTCTTCCGCGACCATGGCAAGGTCTCACAGAGCAAACTGCCTACCCTAGCTGTCGTCGTCCAGGGTGAGCCGGAGGCCGGTCCTACCGCATTTTCGATTGCCAATGCAGAAAAGGTTGTAGGAGACGACTACGAAAGGCTGAAGAAGGTGATGGCCCCTGGCCAGCGACTAATTGCACTTCCCCAACTATCCGAGGCCCGAGATGTCACGGTATTAGCTGTCGAAGAAGCGAAGAAAGCCAAGGAAGCCCGCGATGCTCGCATTCGCGCGGCGGCTGCCTCTGCCCTCGTTGCGATGAAGGTCCTTCCGAAGAAGCCGAGTCCCCTCATCAAAGCCATCATGGACAGCATCAAGGGAGAAGAAAACCAAGAGCTGCAAAGCCGCTCAGCCGACGCCATCGCGCGACTTGTGCAGCTTTATACCGACTTGGGCCGCCGTGGTCCAGCAGACAAGGTTGTGGCAAATCTGGTCAAGTTCTCCTGTGTGGAGGTTGCAGAAACCCCCGAGTTCCCAGTCCACGTTTTCAAAACGAACGTGATTCTCTCTATGCAAAAAGAAGAAGATCGCGTTGACCACGTCGATGCCGCCAAGTTCGCCCGAGAAGCCAAGCAAGCCAGGATCACTCGTCGTGGCGCCAAAGAGGCGCTCGAGATCTTGTCCCAAAACTATGGTGCTGAAGTGTTGACGCGGGTACCGCGCCTCCAATTGTTCATGGAGGAACCCTTGGTGGAAGCTTTCAGTGGTGAACTGCCCGCAGCTGCCAAGGATCCCGAGAACACATTTGGTCAAGACATTGTTGACGCTATGTCCTTGATCCGCACCATGACGCCAACTTTCCACCCGGCTCTCCATCCCTTCGTGATGAGAATGGTACCGTTCATCATCAAAGCACTTCACTCAGAACTCTCGGTCTTCCGCTACATGGCTGCTAAATGCATCGCAACAATATGCAGCGTCATCACTGTCGAAGGCATGACCGCGCTGGTCGAGAAGGTTCTACCTTCGATCAACAATCCCATCGATGTCAACTTCCGCCAGGGTGTCATTGAGGCAATTTATCACCTAATTGCCGTCATGGGCGATAGAATTCTTCCTTATGTGATCTTCCTCATTGTCCCCGTGCTTGGGAGAATGAGTGATTCCGACAACGAGGTCAGGCTTATCGCAACAACATCGTTCGCCACGCTTGTCAAACTGGTTCCCCTAGAAGCAGGCATCCCAGATCCGCCCGGGCTCTCGGAAGAGCTTCTCAGGGGCAGAGATCGGGAGAGAACCTTTATCGCCCAGCTCCTTGACCCGAAGAAGGTTGAGCCATTCAAGATCCCCGTGGCCATCAAGGCGGAACTTCGCTCTTACCAACAAGAGGGTGTCAACTGGCTCCATTTTCTCAACAAATACCACCTTCACGGCATCCTTTGTGACGATATGGGTCTCGGCAAGACTCTGCAGACGCTCTGCATCGTGGCGAGCGATCACCATAACCGTGCCGATGAGTTCGCCAAGACCGGGGCTCTAGATGTGAGGAGGCTCCCATCTCTAATTGTTTGCCCTCCGACCCTCTCGGGGCACTGGCAACAAGAGATCAAGACCTATGCTCCCTTCCTCAGCGTTACCGCTTATGTCGGTCCCCCTGCCGAGCGCAAGGCGATGAAAGATCTACTCGACAAGACGGACGTCGTAGTCACCTCGTATGATGTTTGCCGGAACGACATTGATATCATCGAAAAGTACAACTGGAACTACGTGGTCCTGGACGAGGGCCACTTAATCAAGAATCCGAAAGCCAAGATCACGATGGCGGTAAAGAGACTGCCCAGCAATCATCGCCTCATCCTCACAGGCACGCCAATTCAGAACAACGTTCTTGAACTCTGGTCCCTTTTCGACTTCTTGATGCCGGGCTTCCTGGGCGCAGAGAAGGTCTTCCTCGATCGATTCGCAAAACCCATCGCAAACAGTCGATACAGCAAGGCTTCGTCTAAAGAGCAGGAAGCTGGTGCGCTCGCTATCGAGGCGTTACATAAGCAAGTGCTGCCCTTCCTGTTGCGCCGCCTCAAAGAGGAAGTGCTCGACGACCTGCCGCCAAAGATCTTGCAGAACTACTACTGCGATCTCAGCGATCTCCAGAAGAAACTTTTTGAAGATTTCACCAAGAGAGAGTCGAAGAAGATCGTGGAAGAGGCTGGCAGGGACGACAAGGAAGCCAAGCAACACATCTTTCAAGCTTTACAGTATATGCGCAAGCTCTGCAACTCGCCTGCGCTCGTGATGAAGCCCGGTCACAAGGCCTATGATGATACGCAGAAATTCTTGGCCAAACAAGACACCAGTCTTGAAGATCCTGTCCACGCGCCCAAGCTCACGGCATTGAGAGACCTACTAGTGGACTGCGGCATCGGCGTCGAGGGGCAAGAGGCATCGGATCCACTTTACACCCCCATCAAGCCGCATCGCGCCCTCGTCTTTTGCCAGATGAAAGAGATGCTCGATATGGTGCAGAACACTGTACTCAAGAGCATGCTTCCATCTGTATCGTACCTTCGTCTAGACGGGTCGGTCGAAGCCAACAAACGCCAAGATATCGTCAACAAGTTCAATAGCGATCCGTCGTACGATGTCCTGCTTCTTACCACCAGTGTCGGCGGTCTCGGTCTAAACCTCACCGGTGCCGATACAGTTATCTTTGTCGAGCATGACTGGAACCCACAGAAGGACTTGCAAGCCATGGATCGCGCCCATCGTATTGGCCAGAAAAAGGTTGTCAACGTCTACCGGCTGATCACGCGCGGGACGCTTGAGGAGAAGATTCTAAGTCTACAGCGCTTCAAGATTGACGTTGCCAGCACTGTTGTCAACCAACAAAACGCCGGACTCGCAACGATGGACACGGATCAGATTCTAGACTTGTTTAGCCTGGGCGAGTCAGGACCCCCCCTGATATCCGACAAACCCAAAGACAATATCGAAGGTCGAGAAGAGGACATGGTCGACATTGAAACAGGCGACGTACGGCAACCTGGCAAGAAGGCAGCGTGGCTAGACGGCCTAGGCGAGCTGTGGGATAACAGCCAATACGAAGAGAGCTTCGATCTTGATGGTTACTTGAAGACCATGGGATAGGAAGCTCCCAGCTCCTAAATAAACGGGGGCACCTACTTATTTTTTATAGCGCGGGGTTGCCGCCTTTTTGTATGAGTGGTTTTGGCCAACAATCAACGGCGAAACATATTTTTCGATGTGTAGGATATAGATAGACCCAGGGTGGCAGATGACACTTTGACGATCATTCAGCCAATGGTTGGGAGTTGGGGGTTATTACGGGATATGACGGCGGCGTTAGCGAAGCAAAAGTTGCCCGTTGAGGCTGGCTGGAATCGGGTATGTTTGGTATGAAGGCATGTTGTACAGCGTACATGTGCTATTGATAGCGAGGCTTTGGGCTTGACCAAATATGAGACGAGATTTACGCGATTCTTGGTCTTGTGCATCTGTAATGACGGTGAATTGAGAATACGATTAATCTATTATGATACGCGCCGCAAGTGCTATTTTACAGTACCCTACCCACTTTGCCCTCACCCCCTTGCCCTCCCTTTGCCCCATGCAGTCGTGACGGCTTACTTCTTCCAAACCATCGGCTTCTTTTCCTCTTCTATTTCTCAACCGAGCGCATTGTCCGGAGATCGGCACCCTTCAGAGGGAATCCCACCCACCCTTTGAACTAGGCACAATATTCCTCGGACAAGCCGTCAAAATCAAAACGTAACCCGCCCCTGAAGCAATCCGACCCCCTGAGCCTAATGACAAAACATATCGAACGAAACTGAGATAAGCATATTTTCATAGGTCGAGGGCCTCGGTTCCATCGAGCAATTTCCTCCCTCTGTGAACAAAGGCCTTTCCATATTAAACAAAGGCATGAACTGCTGCAGACAAATGCCTTTTTTTCCGGTGTGGCGGTGTTGTGAACTGTTTGTTGGACGCCTGGAAGTAAGTTGGTTACTCCTCTTCGCTGGCGTCGGATTCGGCGTCGATGTCCGAGCCAGGGGCGACAATGTTGAATACCGACCCTTTCGCGGCGGGCGGACGCGTTGGTTGGGAGGGGATTGGCATCGTGAGATGGGCCGGATGGGTGCTATTGGCCGATGCAAGAGGGATCGGCTGCGTTGAAGCGGCCTTCTGAGCCAGGGAGGTAGTAATATCCTGTGTGTTTGTGTTAGAGGACTGGCTTGCGGTTTGGAGTGAAGGGGGGTTACCTTTTCGGGAACGCCTTTGGCTACGGCTCCGGTCGGTTGGGCGCCAATAGCGGAGGCTACCATGGCACTGGCTCTGGTTGTGGCCGAATTTGTTGCGGGTCCAGCATCACCTCCAGCCGTTGGCAAGAGAGCTCGAGTAGCGTCTTCAACGGTCTGCACCGCCGAGGCAGTGGAACTGCTTGCTTCGGAGGGGAGAAGCTCGTCAGCCAACATATCCGAGATGTCCATCGGCCCCTTTAACTCAACTTCCCCAACCTGAACTACAAGACGTAAGAAGTTCCACTTGTACTTCGTATAGTCGGGGTCCCATTCAATCTCCATATAGCGTGTGGAGTGAGTCCCGTTCGCGATCATTTCCTCTGCCACTTCGGTGTAGCGAGGCAGGACATAGTACTTGTAGAAGTGGTTATCCTCCTCCGGCTGATCGTCTCTTGGCTTGGCAAGCTTAAGGAATATCCGCAGGGCGGCGCGGTTTGCCAGCTCGAGGGTTGTAAAGGAGCCATGGTTGGCCATCCGAGGAGTAATCATGTCCAAGGGGTTGGGGCTGGGGTTGGGTAGCGCCCAAATATCCTCGCCATCCGACTGCGTTGATTCGTTACGGAGAGTCCCTCCGTCGTCGTCAATTTCTACCTCTTCGACGTTATCATCGCTGTCTTCTTGATCGCTAGAGTCTCCGCTGCAGTCGATTACTGCTATCTGACTCTGCATCCCGGGACGGTTCTTCACCTCATCCGCCAATTTGCCCTCCTCCTCGTCGTCGTCGTCGTCTTTCTCCGCCGTATAGATGTGATATGACCACACGTCATACCGGGACCGTTGGTACACCTGCGCCGCAACAGGGTCTACCAGCAGTGCTGGTTTTCTTAGCGCCCGGCGAGATTCCGTAACCATGGATAAATCTCTCATTACCTCCTCGACCCAGAAGAACTGGACTTCACCACCTTCAAACTTCACTTGGCCTTCGAAAAGACCATCTCCCTCGCTAACGATGGTCTTCTGGGGGTTGTTAGAAAAGTAGTTCCAGCTTTTTCCTATTGCCCCTTTCTGAAGTCGATCCACCTGTATTTTGGCCTGGGAGTTTGCTGCCCCTAAGGTCTTATATTCAATGCCGCGGATAGCTTTGCTATGTTTCGTCTCGCAACCTTGGGGGATGAACTTAGGCGTGCGACAGACAACCCACTGGAGAATGACACTATCGGGGCTAAGGATATCTTCAGCTGGTAGCCCCTGCCGGAGTTGTCGCTTGGGCTGAGGCTGCTGAGGCTGCTTGGGTTGATGGGGTTCCCGGTGTTGCTCCTGGAGTTGTGTCTTGGGCAGTTTGGCAGGAGCGTTGGGCCGAGAGGTATTCTTCTTTGGCCCCGTGTGGAAGATGTTTCTAGCTTTCGGAAGAATCGGGGGTGGGGGTGCCCGAGGTTGGGATGACGCTGCCGGCTTCTGCAGGACTACTGGCTTTGGTAGGACTACTGGCTTGTGGAGGGCTACCGGCCTCTGTAGGGGCTGGTCGGGCTTCGACGTAGTACCAAGGTGTCGAGGGAATTCGTGTAGATGTTTTGCGTTAGTAAGAGTACCGCCCCTACCGGCCACCAAAGGCCTGGCAGCAGTAGAGATGTGCTGGACCTCTGTCTTATTTTCCGGCCCCTTTCTGGCTGCCTCAAAGGCCCGATACAGACTGGTCGCCTCCTTAAGCCCGAGGTTTGGTCTGTTCAGGGGGTTTGACCTCGCCTTATCAACCACGTTCTTGATCTTGGCAATTTCAGCGTGTGCCTTCGGAGCCGCGGTTATAGGCGCGTGCCTGATAGCGTTGGCGATCTCCCTGTCGACGGTTTTCTGTCTCCCATGGATTTGGGCATCTGCCCTCGAGGCGGGTCTTTCCTTTCTCTTTCTTAACCTTTTCTTTTCAGACCGCCGGTGAGAGCGGCTCTTATGGCTGCCTTCTTCTGCCAGGTCTGAATCTCCCGAGTCTTCAATATCTTTGATTCTCAAAAGATTTTTGCGGCTAAGCTTGTCGCCCTCGGTGCTGCGTGGGCGATTTTCTCTCCCTCTATCGCTCGGGTCCGTCGCCTTCCGCCTCTTTCGGCGACGGGAGCGTAAGTTGCCGTCCTCTTTTTCATCGTCGTCGTCGCCATCGTTCACAAGCAATGGTCTCTTGCGAGTCCCTGTCCCTGGGCGCGTCTCGAGATCCTTGGAGGAGAAAGAACGCTTGGTAGAATCGGACTTTTGCTGGCGCTCGTTAGCCACGGCCACGAAATTAGGGAATTTCAATCCCTTGAAATTCGCGTCACCGCGGCCGAACTTGTACATTTGAGTACTACGCGGGTTAGCCTCGTGGTCGCTGGTTTCGGGTCTTGCTGGCTTTTTCCCATTCACGACAGCCTTTCGAACAGCAATCTTATGAAAGACAGCCGAAATATTGTTGTCGTCATCGTCGTCCTCGCTCTCATCGCTGCTCTCCACAGCCGGGCTTCGTTGAGCTGGTACGACTATGGCAGAAAGGTCCTCGGACTGAACAGACTAAGGTATATCAGTTTCAACTACGTCTCGGATGTCGTATCTGTCCAAGGGTTAAATTTACCGTGGGGGGAGATGATCTAGCTAGCACTGGGCTGGCCGAACCCTCTTGCTCTGTAAATTCAGTTGACTGTTTTTTATGCTGTTCCGTTTTACCTGTGCCACAAATTTGTTTAGTTCCAGAGCTATCCTCAGCGTGGTGCTCGGGTGGAGGGTAATAACACACCACTCAGGTCGACATCAACTACGTTCGAAATGGCGGCGAAGCTCCAAGATTGGGCAGCCACAAATTTGCCAGCTTCCATGTTTCCAGGCTCCATGGTAGCATTTCCTCCAAGGCCAGACGAGGGAAGCTATCGGGCGATTTGCGCGGGGGTCTTTGATGTTGTTGTTCCAGTGTGTTAGTTCTGAAATCCTGAGCTGCAGAGATGGTATTTGGGCTTGACGAGGGCTCCGTCCAAGAAAAAGCTGATCCTTCTTGGGATGAACTCGTTTCTTTTCTGGGATGAACTCGTCTCGTCTAAGATGAGGTCGTTTCTTTCTTGGGATGAACTTGTTTCGCCCCAAGACGAGGTCCTTCGGTCTTGTGCCCAGGAGATGAAGTTCTCAAGACTCATGTGGTTGCGGGATGGGAATAACGCCAAACGAAGATTTGTGATGGGACAGAGCAGGGTCTCGAGGCTGTTGTCAAGAACAGATGAGATATGAGAGTATGAGATGGAGTAGGACGAAACAGGGCTTTCGTGCAGCGGTAGAAGAAGGATACGCTCTAACGCTGCCGGAGAAGTTCAAGGGAAACTGCTAAGTCCACAGTGTTCTGTGATGGGATGACGACTTTGGAGAGATTGGAGTCCGGCGGAACTTGGAGAACAAACAAAATGAAGAAGACAAGGGCTTATCAGAGGTCAGAGCCGCGGCAACCAGGTTCAGTTATCGGATAGAAGTTCCAGAGCGAGCCTTGTGCCGAAGCAACAGCTTGGCTACCCCTCGAGCACCTTGGTGAACGGTACTGTTTCCATGGGAGACGGAGATGATAGAAAAAGGATGTAGTGATGAAAAGAGTGTGGTGAGCTGCCTGGGGATTGTGAATATGAGGGAAGTTGAGGTGAGCGAATCGACCGAAAAGAAGTAGGTAGCTTTGGGGTCGAGGATATTGACGAAAACAAACTTATGTGAGACTCGTAGAGTTGCTGGTGCAATATCTCGCGGCCGAGGTTGTCTGTTGATTCATGTAAGATCCCAGTTGCCGGACATATAACTGGAAATTGCCTTGGGCAGTAGGTTATCGCGAGGTGTGCACCGAGTAACAAGGAGAATAGTCTCTTCGCTGGTAGCTGAGGCGAGACACATTGGGAGACGACACTTCACAAACGCGATCAATGATTTGTGGTTTCAAGCCCTCGACCCATGAAGTTGGGCTGAGCCCGGACTGTAGTGAATGGGGAAGGAGCAACCGATACAGCCACTCTGATGAGATGGATCCATCGCCACATCACAAGGTTTGCATTGGAGAAAAGGATTATATGGGATGGAAAGCTGAATGACATCTCCATCATTCAGGAGGATGTATGACCTTGAAGGTGATATATGACCTTTACCCAGAGCTCTTCAACTCGGAGGAGGGGTGTTGGAGCGTACCCGCCAGTCTAATCATTTGTAAAATAAGAGAATCAGAGCCCAAGGTGCCTCCTTTATCAATGAAATGCTGACTCCTGTTCCTGATGGCGGAGAGACTTTATCTTTAAGATTGCTGGATGACGGAGAGGCTTCATCTCAAAGCTTACTGGTATCGGCGAGGGAGCATCCGTGTTTGTTTGCACATGCGTTCACTCTTGTCACAGCCATGCCATCTTTCGCTCCGGTTTTGGGGCGATAACTCATCCAGTAAAAGGGGGCTGAGGTGTTGCGAGTTCTTTGGCAGGAATCCAAAGGGTTTCTCTTGTGTGACCTGCTCGATATATGCGGTAAAACCTCCCATAAGTTCACCCTGTAGTCCCTCGCTGGCTTGACGGGCACGTGCTAGAGTCTTGACGGCAGCGCTAATCCACATCTGGCTTGGTATCCCCCCCCGCAATTTTAGCTGGGGACGAAAAGTGGATCGCTCTGTGGCCTACCTTAGACGTCACCAGGCATTCGGTTCAACCGCGAAGACAAAAAAAAGACCAAGATTCCTGAAGCTGCAAACACGCGGAGCACCAAACCTTGCACCAACCACTGCGTTCTCGAACCGCCGAAACCGCAGGCAGAAGGACATATCGATTGGGAACCTATACTGGCATATGGCGAGACAATAGCAAGGGAATCCATCACATCTTTGTGCCGCATGTTTCGTGCTTCGTGGGACATTGGACTGGCCAAGACAAGCGATCACTGCTGCTGCTGTTCCTGTCGCTGAACCGCAATTGGGGCCGGGGATGACCATGGAAAGCAACGCGGAAACAGAGCATTCCCCCCTCCTTCCTACGTCCACAACATCTGCAACATCTACGACATCCACACCCCCCTCGCCAGAGTCTGCGCGACCTGCTAGGCCTGTCCGGAGTGTGACATTCAACCCCAATGTCCTGACCAAAACTATCGAGACCGATGTTGACTTCCGCCGCTCACGGGCATCTCACCAACAGTATCATCACGGACCGCCGTCCCCCTCCAACCCTTCAGCGATCAGCACTGGCGGCCTCGGCGGCGGCCCCCCCATGCTGTCGGCATTGAACAACAAACTTCGTCGGCGAAACAGCGGCGGCGCCGGCCCCGGAGGCGCCGTTTCCGGCAGTGGTCTCCCATTGACTACCGTAGCGGCCGGCGCCCATCAACCAAAGATTGGCCCGCAGCGCAGCACCAAAAATGCTCAGAAGCTCAAACTACTACCCAATCCAGAACTCGAGGACGGAGGTGGGGACGAGGAGAGTGGCCGTGATGTTTATTCACAGTATACTCGCATCAAAGATCCAACCGCACGGAGGGATGCGGCAAGGCTGGGCAAGGCCGACCGTGATAGACTGCCGAGAGTAACGGCATACTGCACGGCGAACAAGTATCAAACCGATGGCTTGATGCGTTTTCTCAAGGGCAGGGGGAAGACCCGCGGGGCCAACCCGAAGCTCATCGACGAGTGCATATATACACCCTACAGCTACAACTCCAAACAGGCGGAGCAATCCCGAGAAAGGGCCGCCGAGGCCCATGCCAACCAAATGGCCGAGAATGACCGAAGACACTCGACTGGCGAGGTACCCGGTGGCGATTCCGGTTACCATCATCGGGAAGACTTGATTGATCTTCATGGGGAATCAGCACACTCAGGGCTCGGCAACGGCGCCTCCCATCCTGAGGAGAGCGCAATAGTGGATGACGCACCCCAGTTCGACACCCACGTGCACATGCCCGAGGTCTTCCTCTTCGACTACGGCGTCGTTGTGATATGGGGCATGACGGCCGCTCACGAACAGCGTTTCCTGAAAGAGCTCGCCAAATTTGAGCTGGAGAAGCTGGCCCTCGACGACGTCGAAACAGAATTCTTCAACTTTTACTACACGCACGAGTACCAGGCCCGCATCTACAACGACTTCATCACGCTCCGGGACAAAAATAACTACATGACTAAACTTGCTATCTCTCATGCTCTGGCGCAGAGCGTCAAGGTCAGTAATCTTACCTGCTCACTTACGGACCTTTATTGACACGTCATTCTCAGACCTCGCTCTTTGAAGAGCTCATCGCCTCCACTATCGACACCTGTAAAGATATTCCCACCCAGATTGCACTGACGGGTAAGATCGACCTCAGCCGGACCCAGATCAATATGCAAATCGGCGAGCTGTTTATCCTCCGCATCAACATCCATCTCAACGGCTCTGTTCTCGACACCCCGGAACTATTCTGGGTCGAGCCACAGTTAGAACCTGTTTACCAGGCCGTGCGTAGTTATCTCGAGATGGACCAGCGCGTTGGTCTCTTAACGGAGCGCCTGGACGTCATTGCCGATCTATTGGCTGTATTGAAGGACCAGTTGAGTCATGGTCACGGAGAGAAGCTGGAGTGGATTGGTGAGTGCTACGTCCATTAACTACCATGTTGAGTTTCACTAATCATACACCATAGTAATCATTCTTATCGCCGCCGAGATTCTCGTGGCGCTTGTAAATATTGTTGTCGATTTATACGTGGGCATAGATTGACCTGACTACAATGTTTTCCCATCAGCATGGCGGGCATGGGCGTAATGAGATTTCGGTTGCTTCATGAGTCTAAATGACTCGGGTTGTATTAAGTTTGTTGCCTAGACCCAACAACATGGGAGGATGGTCGTGATCCAGAGGAACGGTCAGGATGCGTGTGTACGCTGCGGCGATCGATCACACATGTAATAGACAAGCGATGATTCGCAGCAGACAAACAGAAAAGAGGGTTCCTCGACAGATATCAGAGCACCCGCCCCCAATACCAACTAGTCTGTACTGTCTAGATATGTAGAGAGTGATTGGATTTGTGGTTACCGTCTGCCTTAAAGCCACAATTCAGTCGAGAATCTTCACAACATTGTGCATCAAAGCCAACCTGGGACACATAATTGCCTTGCAGCAAAACGAACACTCCAAGCATGGGAAGTAATACTCATTAGTACACGCAAAACAATAAGATGGCACTTTCGTCTACGCCGAAGTCTTTTCCCGGGCTTCCTCCGTAGCCTGACCGCGCCATACCCATGACAAAAGAAAACAATCCCCATAATACATAAAACAGTGTGCACCGTCTCGCCCCACTCTATCGCAACGATACCTATAGAGCTAGACTCAGAGATGACACAACGTCCCCCAATTGCTTCGGGCTCTCCCCGAGGGTCCTACGAGGTAGGACTTGGGGGTTTGGGCTGCCAGACGATCTCATATCTGTAACCAATAGAACCGGGAGCCAGACGGGATTTCCTGAAAGAAAGCTACTCCTCTAGCTTCTCGCCTTGGGTCTCTTGATCGGTATCGTAGTTGCCCATCTCAACGTCCTCCTGGTCCTCCTGAGGCTGCGGTGTCTCGCCTGCCTCCTTAACGCTCACCGACAGCCCGCGCCGCTCGTTATCCACGTCCATCTCCTCATCCGCATCCTCCTTGCTGCTCTTCTTGGTTGCTACCTTGGCATCATATGCGTCTTTTTCTTTCTGATACTTGACCAGTTCGTCATCGGCACGAGCCTCAAACTCCTCGCGCCGGCTCTCGGCAAGGTCCTTCCAGTCACGCGCGAGCCGCTGCTCGTCCTCTTCGCCCTCGGCCGTGCCGCCCTCCTCGGTATCACCCTTGTCTTCCTTATCTTCCTCATCTTCCTTGCTCTCTTGCTCTTTCTCCTTGCGCTGTTCGGCGCGCTTCTCGTCACAGTACAGCTCAAATGCGCTTCCAGGCTTCTTAGGCGGGAAGAATCGCACGCCGTTCGCTTTGCCCTCCCCCGGTTGCGCCGAGAAGGCGTCGGAGCTGGGCGAGTGTGTCTGCTGAAGGTTTTGGCTGCCGAGGAAGGACGCACCCGCGGCGCCGGGTGTAGAAGAGGCGCCGCCCGCGGGCGTCTCGAAGCTGTTGAGCATCGAGGGCTTCCTATGACCTCGCTTGATCCGTAGAGGTTTTTCTTTTGGCTGCGAAGTGGACGAGTTGTTCAGCTTGTTGCCTGAAGAGTGACGATGATCCGCGGAAGACGTGGTAGGGTGGTTCGATGGAGGAAAGCTGGCTGAGGCGGTGGGGGAGCTTACCGTCGGCGGTGGGCTAGGGCTGCCGTCCGAGTCCTCCACGTTCGTGCTGGTACGTTTGGCGAGTTGCTCCAACAGGAAGGCCCTCTCGAGCCGCATCTTCTCGACCTGGCGCTTGAGCCGGGCGAGGCGCAGTCGCGCCGCGTCGTTGGCCTCCTCGACCTCGGCAGTGCGCTGCTTGAGCTGTATGCATTTGCGGCGGTATGCCTCCTCAACAGAGGGCGGTAGCGCCGGAGGGGTGGCCGTAGCTGGAGCAAAAAGAGAGGAAACGTCAGCCGAGTCGGATTCTTCTTCTCCCTCTTCCAGCTCCACCATTGCCGGGGTTGCGAGCGCGAACATGACTTGGTGATGGTGGCTGGGGATTAAATGGAAGGGCAACTCGCTCGGAAATGGAGGGGCAACACTGGCTTCAAGAGGACAAGTAGGGGTCGGTGGCTTCGACGTACCTGGCGCCATGTCGACGATGGGGAACTCTATGTCACTCGCAGAGCTTAATATGCGTATCCGCTACGATGGAGAGGAGCGCAGACGGAGTTTTGGGCGTAGAACGAGAATCGGTGGACTCTGGTAGATCTAGGGATCGTGGTGTTGTTGTGGTGTTGATGGAAATTCTCAATTAAGCGGAGTGAGGTGAATGGACCAATTTCTTGTCACGGCGCATTGTATTTTGAAAGCTTCGGAGAGGTGCCGCTGCGCTCCCAGCGTTCGCATCTGCAGGGCGGGAGGTGGTGGTTGGACGCGACCGGACAAGGCTGAACGGGAAGTGGACAGGGGACCTAATGGCGCAGGCACAGCAGGACCGTGACGTGATAGGCCACCAGCCACAGCGCCCAAGGCTGCCATTTTGAAACTTTTTTTGTGGTCCCCGCCCGCCGTAGGTTCCTTCTTGCCTGTGGGAGCTTCATCCAGAACCAGAGATACCCCCAACTTTTGGACAAGCCCCTCAGCCAGCCCATCATGTCTCTCAATATACCCAACGCGCCAAACGCTGGCTTGTTCAAGGGAGGCTACAACAAGTAAGTGAACTGCTTTTTATTTCTTCCCTGCTGCGGTGCTCCCCCGTGTTGCTGCAAGCAGTTGCCCCGCCCCCTCTCTCTCAGCCAGACAGCTCCTGACCGCGGCATCATGTTGCCTCCAGCTACGACTCCGAAGATGGTGCCGTCCTGCGCAACATCGACGCCTGTCGGGCCATCTCGTCAACGGTCCAGACATCGCTCGGCCCCTACGGCCGCAACAAGATCGTCATCAACCATCTCCAAAAAATGATCCTGACCTCAGACGCCGCCACCATCCTGCGCGAGCTCGACGTTGTCCACCCCGCTGCTAAGCTGCTGGTCATGGCCAGTCAACAACAAGAGTCTGAGGTGGGTGATGCCACAAACTTGGTTATCATTCTTGCTGGCGAGCTGCTCAAGAAGGCCGAAGATCTGCTCCGCATGGGTCTCAAGGCGTCCGACATCGTCACCGGGTATGAGCGCGCGCAGAAGATCGCCCTTGACGCTCTCGAGGACCTCGAGGTCGACAAGGTTGAGGACTTGCGATCACAGGCGGAGCTTAGCAAGGCCATCCGTACCGTTATTGCTAGCAAGCAGAACGGCAACGAGGACTTCCTCGCTGACCTGGTCGCCGAGGCCGTTCTCTCCGTACTGCCCAAGAACCCCGCCAACTTCAACGTCGATAACATCCGTGTCGTCAAGATTATGGGTGGTAGCCTCGAGCAGAGCCGTGTCGTCAAGGGTATGGTTTTCCCTAAGGAGCCCGATGGCGCCATCAAGAAGGCCAAGAAGGCGAAGGTGGCTGTCTATACATGCCCCATCGACACTAGCCAGACCGAAACCAAGGGCACCGTACTTTTACACAACGCTAAGGAGATGCTTGAGTTCACCAAGGGTGAGGAGGAACAGCTCGAGGCCGCCGTCAAAGAGTTGCATGATGTAGGCTTGCGCGTCGTCATTGCCGGGTCCACAGTCGGTGAGCTGGCGCTTCACTACCTCAACCGCTACGGCATCCTGGTCATCAAGATTCTTAGCAAGTTTGAGCTCCGCCGTGTGTGCAGAGTCGTCGGTGCCACACCCCTGGCGAGGTTCGGCGCCCCAATGCCCGACGAGATGGGCAGTATCGATGTCGTCGAGACCCAGGAGATTGGTGGTGACCGTGTTACCGTTTTCAGACAAGAGAACGAGGCGACAAGGACAGCCACCCTTGTCCTCCGTGGTGCCACCCAGAACCACCTGGATGACGTTGAGAGGGCCGTCGATGACGGTGTAAATGTTTTCAAAGCGATCACCAAGGACCCTAGACTTGTGCCCGGAGCGGGTGCCACCGAGGTTGCGCTGGTGGAGAGGATAACAGCCATCGGCGAGAAGACACAAGGTCTGGCACAGTATTCGATCAAGAAGTTTGCTGAAGCCTTTGAGGTGGTGCCGAGAACCATTGCTGAAAGTGCCGGTCTGGATGCTACCGAGGTCCTCAGTCGGCTGTATGCCGCCCACCAGAAGGAGGACGATTGGTCCACCGGTGTTGATATTGAGGTATGTCGTTGCCCCTTTCTGAAATTCATGGGAGAGCATACTAATAGCTTACTCCAGAACGAGAATGGCTCCGGTACCCTGGATGCCGAGGAGGAGGGCATCCTTGACTTGCTGGTATCAAAGCAGTGGGCGATCAAGCTAGCCACTGAAGCGGCCCGGACGGTTCTTTCGGTTGACCAGATCATCGTCGCCCGACAGGCCGGCGGGCCCAAGCCTCCCGGTCCCAACGCGGTAAGCCCATGATGTGAATCGCCCTGATGAGAAACATCATTACTGACACCTCTTGATAGAACTGGGACGAGGACTGAGTTGACGGTACAAGATGAACCAAATAATTAAGGTGTGTTGGTGCATAGACAATGAAAAAGGGCAATCGATGTTCATGTGGACAGACAGGCCTGGCGCTAGCTAGTAGTCAAAATACCATGGTTCATGATGATGCATGAAGAGTTCAAGCCCCTAATCAATTCATTTTTGCCTTGAGTGCCCACCCACCTCGCCAATCGTTCTGGAGTCTCGGGGGTGTAAGTGGGACTTCCTAGCTCATGGCTGGCCCGAAATGCTCTATCCAGTGAAAGTAGTTCATCTGACGAGAAGTACCCAGCATATGACGCGCATTCGAGTCGATCTGACCGATTCCTCACTTGCCCCGACTTCTGCCTACCATTTCCCCCAAGGTGACGAACTTTCCACACCCTTTTCCATCTGATATTACCAGCAAATCCAGCATACCGGCTGTGGAAGACGTCATGCGCGGATAGGTACAACTGTTGCAACATTGAGCAGTGGGAACGATTCACATCCACTTGTCCAGGTGGTCACAAACACGCCTTTTTCTCCTCACCGTTTGTCAACACCAACACCGGTCCCTAATGTACGCACAACGGGCATCCAACATCCACATACGACCATAGGTGCCGGAGAATTCGGGATCCCGTCCGCTCTCCCATAGACAAGCCAGCGACCGCCGGACTAGTAGTTGGGTCGGTGACGACCAGCGAATCCCCGGTGTTGTATGTTCTTTTAGTATTTATCTCACACTTTTTGCCCTCGTTCTTTTTGTCTGCCCTCGAGGGAAGAAAGGCACGAAGCCCCATGGTTTTGTTCTCCCTAGGACGTACCAGTGAGTACAGCCCTGTTCGAGATGGAGGTATACGTCAATTCTGCCAGCTGTGAGGTTGTTTCATCGTATCTAGATGTGTCTACTGGGTATCGCCTTCGGCAACCTCCTTGACTCTGGCTTTGACTTGGGTCTTTACATCTTCCCTGCGTGCGTGCGTGTTCCTACGTGTGAGATAGAGAGTGAATCCCCTGCCCAGCGAATCTGACTGCCGCGCGTCCCTGCCCCTTAGATATAAACATACGGACGCTCATACATGTTGAGAGACTTCATCCTGCCAAGTAACTAGCAAGTTTGGCTGGTTGAGATGTAAGCAAGGTCACGGACGTACGAATACTAGCCATACAGTCAAGAAAGCTTCGTCCGGGGCTGAGCGGGTGTTGACGGGGGTGCTGGGAGCGAAGTCTGACATGGGGTTGTTGCAGAGCGGCAGATGAGCTTTGCGGGGATGGTTTTGCGGTGTCGTCCCCGTGAAAAAAACGCAACCAAAGCCAATATTATCAGGGGAATTTGCCATGAATGTACCAGCCCAGGGAGGAGAATAAGTTTGTGGTGGTTCCACTCCACGGAGGATGCGTACAGCACTTGCTCGGCCCATCACCACCTTGGGTTGTCTATATTGCCCTCCAGACTTGGAAGAGACTCCCGGATATACTGGACCGAAGAGGTCGTCCGATATGAGCGCTCACCATTGCACGTAATAGTTAGCTCTTTCCTGTCTTCCGTCATCCAAACTTGTGATATGATAGAAGTGGGACAATAAAAGGGCACGTATATTGAGGGACCACTTGCTTCCTCCTGGCTCTCACACCCGGCCAAACATTGGGTGGGAGAAACAGGGTCCACTGGAAATGACTTGCAGAGCTGAACGACGTCCCGCTGGGTCGCCGATCTTAGGGTATAATGATTTGCCCTGCGGGCCCAGATAGTACGATTTCTGGATGTTAGATGCTGTGCACCAATTGTGATATCGTCTTCTCATGCAAAGCACAAACACCTTGACGCATACACACAGACACATCCCGACGGCCCATCAAGCGTTTAACCAACCGGCCGCAGTCGCTGAGAGGCATTGCAGAAATGCGGCTGCCGGCGGCATGCTTCCTGCCTGAATGAGACGAGAACCGTGTTGTCTGCCGTCGTCCTCTGACTACCCCTGTTGCCGTGGCGGTGGAGGGACCTCGCGCACGGTTATCACTCACAACACCTTGTGGGGTAACTCGTCTCCGCCTTGAGGCACTCACCAGATCTCCAATGGCACCATAACCTCTTATTGTACATGGGTGGTTCATCCGCTAAGTCGGGAGCATATGCTACTCCCGCGCGGACTCGCACTCTTCTGCAAGAGCGCAAACATGGGCGCTCCCGCTCGTTAGACTAACAAGCAAGATGGCCGGTAGTGCTTTGCCCCGGAGAATTTAGGGCAGAGTTGCGGGATGACGGCGCATGGAAGTGACCTCTCAGAGAGGGGTGTTTCTGAGGCCTTGCCATGATTCAAAACTAGTTTTTGTTGGGAGAAGATGAGAACCGCGCCCCAAAGCAGAGGGCAAGCAAGGTCCAGGGGCAGAGGGGCTGTCTGAGAGTGTAAGTCTTGAATTGCCAGCGTCTGGGGGTCTGACCTCCTGGAATGGCGGGGTTCAAAGCATAGCTCCTTGATGACACTTGCCCAAATCGAAGAGCTACCGTGCTGTGTATTGGCGAAGCGCGACCTCGTTGAACCGGATACCTTGTTTGTGAAGGTTGGCTGCTCAAGAAGAGGGGTTCGTTGCAGGACCTCCGTGTGCAGGGAACCCCGGAGCGGGGCCTCAAACAAAGCTCCCCCAACCACTGTAGCACCGTAGCACCGTTACAACGAACCTTATACGCTGTAACCGGACACATATCATCGAGCCATCCTAGCTATGTAGAATTTGCACTTGGTCTGGCAGTAGGTGAGCGAGCAAAAAATTTCCCACGATGAGGACATCCTGGGCATTTGGGCCGGCAACAGCGGACGATCGGAGACCAGCTGAGCAGCAGCATCGGCCTCGGGGGTTCGTGCTTTGGGACGGCGATGATCTCGGTTTCGATTGGCGGGACGCGGTGTGGGTTCGATTGAGCCGCAAGAACCCCGTCGATCCCCAACCTCAGGTTCCAGCCGTGCCAGTCTGTGGATGAGCCGGAAAGCTTAAGCTCAGTGGCTCTTTGCCTGATCGACATGTCAAGGGTCTTGAGTGTGCCCATCAAAGAAGATCCTCAAAACTCAGATTTTCCTGAGGAAAAAGGGGAATACATAAGTTTCTCGTAGGTCTTCGTTTGTCGCATTGCTTCTTCAGATTCGGCTTCCCCTGAGAGCTGTCAGTCAGTTGCGAGAAATGACAAGTCTCTCTGTTCTGAGGAGGGTCGTAGGACCTAATGGACTGGACTGCTCGCCAAAGTTCTTCACTTGATAATGCCTCAAGGCAGACAGTGGCCCGAGAGTAATTCTGAATCTGTACTGTGCGTGGCCAACTGCCGCGGGAGAGAATGGATGCTTGCTCCGGCCCTCCCAGGAAAATGGCGCCGGAGGATTTTGTCACGAAACGCGAAGAAGCAATCTCAGGCCCACGCGGACTGGTTGCCACTAGCTTGCTGGGGGTCCACCCGGATGGGTGACAAGGAGCCCGCCAAAAGGAATACGTGTAGTCCGGACGGGAAGCAGAATGTGGGAAAAACGGAGGACAAAAGCAAACATTGAAAGGAGGCTGAACGCTAGGAGATCAGCCACGACTCGCCAAAACATTGAGCGTTGGACCCAATGTGATGGTATCGGCTTATGTACGAAGTACGAAGTACTACGTACCTTCCTCGTTCTCCTACGACTGATATCGCGGGCGACACTAAAAAGCAGGACTAAAAACGGCCCTCCATGCCGGCCGTTGGAAGTGAGGGAGAATAAAGGCAAAACTTCCAGAACTTGGATAGATATTGCCGAATCCGAGGATATGCATTGAGGAGATGCAAGTCGTGGCTTCCTCAATGTCATGCAGATCTGCTCCGCACTTCTGGGACAACAGGAGAGAACGGTCCGTACGAAAAACAACGCCTGTTCTCAATATCAACGTCCTCTGCGCTGACAAGTTATGCAAGGCACAAGATAAGGTAAACCGCCCAGCGGCTCGGGTATTGCCCCCTGAATTGACTGACCAGCTTGATCCTGGGAAGCTGACCCAAGAAGTTGTCCTCCCATGCCTTCCCACGAATGCGTCCTCCACTCACTACCTACACAGTACTCTATTTTTCTCAATGCATGGGTGCGTCTGTGAGGCGCCAGCAACATCTTCGCCACACCCAGTGCGTTCCATCCAAAATGATACCCTTGACTGGGGAGCTCCTGTAGCCTCACGCGCTGCAACCCACACCTTCAGGGATTCGACCTTGAACGCGGAAGCGGGAGTCGCGTCGCCGGTTACAGCAAAAGGAAACCTACAACTATAGCTTGAGTTTGGCCCCACCACTGGCCGCGAGTACTCATAGCGCTTCGCCATCCTGCAGCCCGGTCGGCTATCCGTACTCGCCAACATTATCAAGACGCGCGCTATCCATAACCCTGGACAATGGAGGATGCACGCACGTACAAGACACCCCAGACAATCCATACCGGCCGAGCACAGCCGCTTGAAGGACCGTGGCTTGGTATTGGTTTCCTCAAGTGATCTCCTCTGACGGCTTAGGCGGACTTTACACTACAACTGTTCGCGACATTGTGGCATGAGTCGGAATGGGAGGGAGAGGAGCGGGAAACCTCGAGCTGGACTCGTGGCTTCGATTCTGGCATCGATCCAGATCTGACGGGTCGTTCTGCACGCATCTTCAGGTTGTTCCAGGATGCTTCCATGCATAATCCTTGGCTTCCCAGCCTGCTAGCCTCCCCCCCTTTTCGACGCATCGGCACGTCGATAAGCAAGGCGGGCACGGCGGGCACGTCGGGCACCGGATGAAGCCAGGCCAGCAGCGTGGGATGTTCTCGTCTGTTGGACGAAAGGCTTGTAATGGTTGCAAGAGCCCCGAGACTGGTGCGGAGCAACGGCTCGAACGACATCTGGGATGGTTGGGCGGAGCCATTCTCATTGCCTTCCATGGCTTGATCCACTCCTACCGATCGGCATCTTGCTGGATGGCGTCTCTTCATTGGTGTCACGCACGGACTTTGCAGAGACTGAGCGTCGGCTCTCGCGTCACCGGACGACTTGTTGCATTCAGCCCAGGACTGCCCAGACATTTACCTTCCCTCCATGGGGAAGTTCCCGCTGTTGTGGTCTTCTGTGGGTTTCGGCGGTATCTGTACCATGAGGGGCAATAATAGTGTACCTGATGGTAGGAACATCAAAGTTGACAGCCGGTACCGTCGAATTGGGACTTGGTTTTTGAGCGGCTAACTCTTCAACATCGTGGCTCACTACAACTTGAACCGACAATATACGATGTCTGGTTGTTGGTATCTATGCTCAGGGGGCTGGGGTGTTTCTTCGCTGTCTGTCGACCTTGGTTCGCGAGAGCGGTCATCAAGGCAACTGAAGAAGCATTGTTAAACATCTGGGCTTGGCGGCTACCCACCGAATTGTTCCAGGATCCTGGATGTTATCTCCCTAACACTTGTTCACGGTATTCCCTGCTACGGCGCTTAGCTTACTAACGACTCAAAGTTTCGCGACGCTACAAATGTCTCAGCAAATCTGGACCTTGCGATTTGGTCTGTTTATCACGATGCCACGTGCTGACAGCGACCTTGAGATCAACGCTCGGGGAATTGCCGAGATGGGATCTACTCGCTGCTCTGACGTCTGCATTAGAGGGGGTATCGCTTGACTCGAATGGTGAGGGCATGATATCGCCTCTACTGGGCAGGAAGCGCAACGTAACTGTTCACCAGCCGCGTCCTCGACGTCACTTTGACATCGTTTTTGACCGGCAAGTGCCGGCCTTCAAGCAACCGCAACTATACGCTTTGGGCCTTCCCTCAGCATGACGGCTGTAGGGTAACGGGACACCGAACCAGTGCCAGATGGCAACGAATTCCTCTTCTGTCGTTATCTTGGCCAACATGCAAGAGCCAGAGAGTGCCTTGACAACGACGCCCCAGACCAATTTGGGACGCATCAAACTCGCTGCAAAGAGACCTGCACGCATGTGTCGTAGCGTACGGATTACACAACCTCACCAATGGTTGTGTGGCAACGGAAAAAAAAGGCACGGACGTTTTGCCTTCGCAAGTCATCCATGAAGCGGGTTGGTGGGCCAATCGCCGTTCGCGATGGCCTCGTCTTGGGGGTCAGAACTCGGAACGTGTGGTGCACAGGCGGCATGAATCCAATTGATGGGCAGTCGGTGAGGCACAGAGACGGTATTGCGTGAGCGGGCCTCTCCGTACAGATGTTGCCACTTTCTTCTTGGATATGCGGCGGAACCCGGACAGCCTCGAGAGACTGTAGCCCACCCCGTTTTCTCTCCCCAGTGGTGTGATGTGTAACAAACCCGAGCGTAGTGTTGATGAAGGAGAAAAACGGGGAGCTGTGGAGGAAACGGAAAAGGCTGTCCATCCAATGGACGTCCCTGAGTGCCTGGCCCACGGTTGCATCTTTGAGCGAAGGCGATTGCGCAGTTCAGCGAGGGCGCCAATGGCCTGGGCAACGGGGAGATGGCGTTCCCCTGCAGACCCCAGTTAGTGTGAGGTTTTGACCTGGTCAACCCCACTGCAAAGCAACGAGCAGGGTGCAGGGACAGGGCTCGCGACATTGGTCCATCACATCTGCTTGGCCACCTGCTGGGCGACCCAGGCGACAGGTGGACCAGTCAAGCCACCCATCCGCTCCCGTGTCTTCTGGGGTCCTCACCCCCCCCCCCCCAAGCTCGAGCAATGCAGATGAGAGCAGCGAGGACATCAGGTTCTTGTCATCTGGTGGACGGCGCCAGAACCAGTTAATTAAAAGCTCTTTACTGGTCCCAATTTCCCAATCTCTTCGGTCGCCATATCTGCACCTTCTAAAATTGTCGAACGGGCGAAAGACGTGACAATACTACGCTTCCCGGGTACAATTTACCTGTCTCGCCGTTAGTCGACCCTACAGGACCTATTTTTTTTTTGCTCAATAGGGTGAAACGCCCGCTCACCACTCACGACGCCGCCGTTTTGCTGCATATGTGAACGACAGCTGCGTGGGAATAATCCAGAAAAGGGACCGTCAGAAAAGAGCATCAGATTTGACGCACCTTTCGGCCAACAATCATTGCGACTCAATTGGGTCTCTGGTTCAGTTTTCTGGCGCAGAGCACCTTTGACGTTGACGGCGGATTCTTTCACCAACCCCCTCGCCAGTTTGATCACGGACGGTTTGCGACCAGGCTCCGTTGTCCAATCCACCCAGGGGCGTCACGATAATTCTGGGGGAAAACACGGCCCATTCAGCCTTTCCGCGGCCGTTTCACTGACACTGCCTGTCGACCCCAGCGGATAGTCTCGCGGACACAAAGGCAAGCGACACTGCATTTATTCGATTTTTGCCTGCGTTTTCGAAGCAACCATGCCCTGCCCGCTCCCCTTGGGTCAATCACTGCATTGTTGATACCACGTCTGAAACAACCCACCACCCCAGAGCCGATCCAGGTCTGTGTGACGTCTCCCATTCTGGGACTGTCAACGGGACGGGAATACAGCGCCTTTTGGTGTTATAACTGCAGAGTGTTACAGGCTACCAGCCAAACATCCAGGAGGATCCCCCGGACAAGCACCAGGCGATCTGAACACAGACCGCCGAGGCTTCCAAAATAACATACAAGCCCCGCACATCGCATCGCGTCCTTTCAGGCCCTCGCCGCCGTCGTTTGTCGCTGTCGCAAGACTTACATCCACATGTTTAGTAGATCACACGGAAAACCCTCCGGTTTCGCTAAAGAGAAGGAGAAGGATAGATCACAGGAAGCTCATCAGCTGTCGGCACTCGCTGAGCTTGGTCTGATCGAGTCGAAGAAAGCGCGGTCCGGTGGCGGTGGCGCTTGGGGAACAGACTTCAACCGACCGAACTACTCCTCCAGCAGAGCTGCGAGGTCCTTCACTGGAGTGACCTACCCAGAAAAGAGTAAGTGGATCTCCTCTGGGGCGGGGCGTTTAGGCCAGACGCTGGGTCTGCGCCGTACTGTTACGTACTGCTGGTCGTCGGGTTGGGCGCTCGGCTTAAGTGCGCCGTTGCTCGCAGAAAGGCTGACTCTCTTGTGTCCAAACAACCAGATCATTCGATTGCTACCGGGACCCTTCGCGCTCCATCGCACCGCTCCACGTCCTCGATCAGCTCGGCCCAGTCGCGTGAGAGCAACAGGGCTGCCATTATCAGGATGAATTCCGATCGAAGTCGTTCGCGCCGCGAGCGCACGTTTGTGGGGAGCGAGTGCGCAGTTTGCGAGGAGCCGCTGGAACATACGTTGCGGGGTGAGAGGATACTGCAGTTTTCGTGCACGCATGTGTCGCACGAGGCCTGTTTCTACGAATTCATTCGCGAGATCGATTCGCAGTACTGTCCGACGTGCAATGCGCCCCTGCACTTGGACACAAGCCGCGGCGGCAATGTGCTTGATATTGGTAAAGAATTGGTCCACCCTCCCGCTTGGCCAGAGGACGGTGCTGACGGAGATGGATCAGAAAAAATTAGTAACATGGTGCGCGCCGTGTCAGTGAACGACGGCCGATCGCAAGGCACGCCGACACCGACACAGTGGGAGGATCAGACGGGACGACCGCCAAGCCGGGGCTCAAGTGCCAGGCCCGGTCATGGCCTCGGCCAGGGCCCCGTGAGTACCAGCGGTCTGGCACCAAGGGGCGGTCTCCGAGACAGTCGCGATACCCGGGACACGCGGGACACGCGAGACACACGGGACACGCGGGACACGCGGGACACGCGGGACAGCCGCGAACAGCCCATGTCCGACCACCGCTATACACCAGGCTCAACTTCGAGACATGGGCGGAGCGACAGCGAGGCCACTGGCATGACCGGGGTCGCATCGTCAGGCGGTTATCCCGAGACAACACAAAGCGGACCGCCCCGCCGGCACGATTACGACGTCCAGGCCATGGAGACCTCTCTGGCGAGCCCACGCACCGTGACACGGAATCCCATTCCAGCACCGACTGTCACGGTGCGCTCCGAGTTTCCAACCATCAGCCGGTCGAGGCAGCAACAGACACTCACGTGTCTTATCACTATCGAAGTGCCTGACAATAAATGGCGACCGGACCCCGAAGATCTGCAGAACGCACCTCCGATGCAGTCGGGGAGAGGGGCAGACGAAGCATTCGCACGACCCAATTCACCAGCGCGAAGTGCACCCCGTTTCTACCCGTACGAATCGTCCGAAGTGCTTACCGAGATGACGGAGAGTTTGCGCAGCCGGGTAGACAACTGGCACGGTTTGGATTTCAGCCGGTAAGTGCACGCCCGCAGAATGGGACGCGCATGCAGCGCGTAACTAAAAATCCCGGGAACCTGGTTGCCCCCAATATGGGAAGAACTCGCGGGTGCTAATTCATGAAATTGTTAGATTTGGTAAGCTCCGTTTGTATGGGACGCTACGTGTGGGCAAAGACAAGGTGTCGTGGCAGGAGTTGGAATGCTTCCTATTTGCCGAGATGCTTATCTGCGTAAAGGAGAAGAAGAGCACCCAGCCGCCATCTTCACAATGGGACGACGACACGGGGCGCAAATCGACACGGTGCACCCTCAAGGGGTCCATCCTTATCAAGAAGCACTTGAATGAGGTGTCTGAGACGGGCTCGGTCGATGAGAACGTCCTGACTCTGAGCTTGTCGGTAGCAGAACTGCCGCAGTTCCACCTACGCTTTGAGAACCGCAACCAACTAAAGCTGTGGCAGCAAGCACTGCTGGACCTGAACGCCGTCGAAACCTCACCTGTGCGTAGCCCCGACTATGATCGTGGCGAGTTCTCCGAGACGGATGAGGACGACTGGCAGCGGACACCGCACTCCAGCCGTCCTCAACGGGTGTCATCCCTTGCCTCTTCATGGGGCGGCGCAAAATCGGCGACTACAGCGCCGACCGAATACACCAACTTCGCTCGGAGCCCGCTTCTACAGTCTGTCCACGTCCCTGTGGATGTTGTGGTGGTAGTACCCATTTCCGCATCTATGCAAGGCGTGAAGATCAACTTGGTCCGCGATGCGTTGCGGTTCATGGTGCACACGCTTGGCGAGCGCGACCGAATGGGACTGGTGACTTTTGGGTCGTCGGGCGGTGGCGTCCCCATCGTGGGGATGACGACCCAGGCCTGGCCCGGGTGGAGCAACGTCTTGAACTCGATCAAACCCGTGGGCCAGAAGAGCCACCGCGCCGATGTGGTCGAGGGCGCAAACGTCGCCATGGATCTTCTAATGGGTCGCAAGTACAATAATCCCATCGCCACCATCATGCTCATTAGTGATGCATCGACATCAGATGCAGACAGCGTCGACTTCGTAGTCTCACGCGCAGAAGCAGCCAAGTACGTCTCACCTTGACTTTTATTTCCCCCTTCCCGCACAAGATACTAACAGCAGAATAGAATCACAATTCACTCATTCGGCCTGGGCATGACACACAAGCCGGACACCATGATCGAGCTGTCCACGAGAACCAAAGCGTCTTACACATACGTAAAGGACTGGATGATGCTCCGCGAGTGCCTGGCCGGCTGCCTGGGCTCAATGCAGTCACTCTCGCATCAGAACGTCAAGCTGAAGCTCAAACTGCCAGAGGGGTCGCCAGCAAAGTTCCACAAGATTAGCGGTGCGCTTCAGATCACCAAACGCGCAACCGGGCGCGACGCAGAGGCGGCCCTCGGCGACCTCCGGTTCGGTGACAAGCGAGACATCCTCGTGCAGCTAGTTATTTTGCCAGACAACACATCCCAAGAACAGTTGCCACAAGACCCATGGGACAACATCGTGTCGGGTCTCGAGGCTCTCGGCGGCCCCATGGACCAGGATGAGCAGAGGGCAGTTTCGGTGGAAGAGGTACCTCTTATTCAGGCCGACCTCTTGTGGGGCGATATCCTTCGGGATGGCACGTCACAACACACTCGGCCGTCGCTTCTGGCAATTACAATGCTGCCAGCTTCAAGCTCAAAGAGGTCATGGAGCGGCTCACCACCGATCCCGCCGCACCCGCATATCGTACAACGGCGTATGGAGTTGTTGACGTCAGACATGCTAACGCGTGCCCTAACACTGGTTAGCAGAGGCCAGCATGACCGCGCGCACACACTGCTGAATGAGACGCGGTCTATTCTGAAGGGTCTGGGAAAAGGCGGGCTCCCTCCTGTCCCGCCCATGCCCTCTGGGAAATCCCAGCCATCAACACCCCACCCTGCCCATGATGGATCCCCAACTATGTCAGGGACTCCAGACAGGAAAAATACGCCGTCACCAACGTCGGCAACTGCCCCCTCTTCCTTGAATGGTTTCCCGACACCCTCATTGCCACGCAGCCGGTCCAACGATGGGCTCGGCCTTGGTGGCATGGGCACTGCCAACGGTATCGATGCCAACACGGTCGCGGCGCTCGATGCCGAGCTAGAGTCCAGCCTGGAGTGGATCAGCCACCCGGCTGTGTTTGGCCGCGACAGCCGGAAGGCCGTTCTGCAGGCGATTGGTGTCATCAGCTCCCAGCGAGCGTTCACCTTCCGAACACCCATTGAGAGCCTTTGGGCGTCACGGGTAAACGGGGTGAAGAAGCTCACGGAGAAGAGCCGAGAATGGCGCGAAGAAGGGGGTGGGGAAGGTGGCATTATGGAGGAGTCGTAATGGATTGACTCCTGCCAAACATCACCTTTTCGTCCATCCAACTCATGATTCAACACACGAAAGTAAATTACCCTCGCGACCTACACCCGCTATCATCATACCCCACCGAACCGTTCAGTTTGGCACTTCTCGCGCCACTCTAGCGACGAACAGTATCTTCTCAACATGCCCGAACGTCACGCCTATACCCCCATTTTCACTTCATACCACAACGACACATACCACGCTGCTTCAAAGCCTGACCTGACTGGGCAACTTTTTTCTTGTCGGCTTCTATCTGTATTCCGTGCCCCTATTTCTTTTGTCGCACATACTTATACGAAGATAAGGCTGGGAAATTTCCCCTCGCCATTCATAGCGACGTGTTTGGTTTCTGCTGGGCTATATTCATGGTTGCGCTGGAAGATACCATTTTGCTTCAACGTATTCTTTTACGGATTCTTCGATATACGACTGTCCTTTTTGACTTTTATTTTAACGCTTTGTTGATGATATTTTTGTTCACGTCCGTAACGGGGCGCTTCGTTTCCAAAAGCAAGGACGGGATGGCATTTACGAGACTCGAGAGTGGGCGAGCGCGACGGGGAGGTGAATGGGAGATGCGCTGGGGCGTGGTGTGGGGTGTAATAGAAAAAAAACGGATGTGGGCGGACGGGCGGGAAACAGGGATAAGATTGGGGAAGGAAAGAGGCTTTGTGATGGCACGATATAGCGATGCGATGAGGACGAGATGGAATGGGTCTGTATGATGTATCATTCGAGCTTGTTGTTTGGTATATGTATGTAGATATGGAAACCTAGGTAAGGAGGATGGGAAAGAAATGACACATCAAGATGTTTCGAACCATACGGTCTAAGTTCGCAGGTGCTCGCTCATGCTGATTACATCCCGGTTGAGCCGGGCACCGGGCTGTCACTCCCAGCCCGGTTGTGAGAACATGGGACCCCACTAGCTCGCTAAAGTCACTCGCGTTAACTGAAGGCTTTGCCATTTTTGGCACACGAACACGAAATGGCAGGCAAATACCTGGTTTAGACCCCGGACCCGGACTCTAAGAGGAGAGGGTACAGCATCAGGTACCTACCTACTGTGGTTGCGTGCCAAAAGAAAATAACCCTGTCAGGTATCTTCGGACTGGCCCACTTGAGGTTTTTCCGGCCTCACGGGCGTCTTCCTGCCCTGTGCGGCCCTGGCGCAAACCCCTGCTATACCAGACTGGGACATTCTTTTAACCCATCATACCAAAGTAGGTTTTATTATGGTGTGATGAGCGGATAGGAGCGTCGGCAGGCGGGTGGACTTGAAATTCCCGGATGCGCGCCTCCCTGTGACTCGGGCGAAATTATTATCAGATCATCAGATTAGAAATCTGCAGCCAATGGCGGTGGCTTGCAGCTGTCCACTGCGGGCCCCCTGCGCCCGCCCATGCAACGTCGCTCCTCGGGCCATTGGAAGAGGGGGGGGACTCACTGCTGCCATTCACAGCTTCGTGCTGGCAGGCAAGTGCACACTTCCGGGTCTTTTTTGGCTTGTGAGAGCCTGTTCCTTCTTTTTTATTTTGCTCTTCTGGTGTACCGATGCAAGTAGGGGTAGAGATTCGTTCGTTCCATGGGGTCTCGGCGACGGTGTGAGACACACACATGGCCACACCATCAGGCGGGGGGCTTGGATCGACTGAGGGTGGTGACTAGCGCGGGAAGGGCGTGGGATGGGGGTTTGAGATGACTGGGTTTCGGTAGGTGAATGAGAGGTGAGGTTCTTGGGAAAGCGTGGGAGCCTGGCTTTTCATTTTTAACAAAAGGGCATTCCTCTCCCCCGTCCTTTTCAAGACCGCAAACCTCAGGTTGGGCCTCTGTCACCTACGTCTACTGCTGGAAGGTGAGCTGGGCTGAGCTGTCACGCACTCACTAAGGCCTTTCTCGTTTTCGTCCCTCCCTCCGATGGTTCCTCGCCTGCGGCTTCCTTTTCCACGAACACCTCCTGTGGCTGCATGGAAGATAGCTGGAGCCCTTTCCACTTTGGCTCCATAATAGCGACCGATCGATACCCGCTCCCGCTCCCGCCCGTCCCCCGGAGCTTGAGTTTATTGCATCAGGACATATCGGTACATCTTGTTCATATACCTACCTACTTTATTTATCGTCTGTCGTATGCGAGAGCAAGATACTGGGACAGTGCAGAGAGATTTGAACTCATCTAGCACCAATGAAGAAAAAGGCGCAGCAAGGGTTCCGACTAGCAATTCACTCAAAATGGCAGGCAACGGCGATGAGGAAGAGGGCGCGCCCCTGATAGCGCACGCGGATTATGGCTTTGGCAACGGACCCCTGAGGGGAGACTACGGCGCCACGGCAAGCTCCGACTACGACGGCGACAGTGAGAGTATCAACGACTACGACTCGGCTTCAACGGCCTCGGAGGTCCAGGACGGCGTCAGGCGCATCGAGGCCGTTGCGCGGACGTGGTCGAAATGGGGTTTGGCAGTGGCCTACATGAGCATCCTGCTGATGGCCTTCACCACTTCGCTCGAGGGCCAGGTCACGTTCCCCCTTGCCGCCTTTGCCGTCAGCTCGTTCAACAACCACTCGCTGCTCTCGACTGTATATGTCGTCCAGAACGTCGTCAACGCCGTCATCAAACCCCCCATGGCCAAGATCGCCGACGTATTCGGCCGGCTCGAAGCCTTCTCCATTTCGGTGGTCCTGCTTCTGCTTGGTTACATCCAGATGGCCGCCTCGCGCAACGTCGAGACATACGCATCGGCCCAGATCTTCTACTCGGCTGGCGGCACCGGCCTACAGATCCTCCAGCAGGTTTTCATTGCTGACACGAGCGACTTCCGTAACCGGGCCCTGTTCTCGAGCCTGCCGGACAGCCCCTTTCTCGTTACCGTGTGGATCGGCCCGGCCATCGCCTCTGCCATTCTTGCCGGGTCAACATGGCGCTGGGGCTACGGCATGTGGGCTTTCATTCTGCCCGTGGCCTTCTTCCCCCTGGCCCTGAGCCTCTTCCTCAACGGCCGCAAGGCCGAGCGCATGGGTCTGCTTAAGAAGCGCCACCATGCTAGTGACGATGAGCACGCCACCGAAACCCTCAAGCGCCTCTTCTACGACCTCGACGTCGTGGGAACTCTCCTTTTCAGCGCCGGCCTCGCCCTCATCCTCATCCCCTTGACCCTCGTCTCCCGCTCGCCGGATGGTTGGCACGACCGCGGCTACCTCACCATGATCGCCACAGGTATCGTCCTCCTCGTCCTCTTTCCCTTCTGGGAGTCCCGCCCGGACCTCGCACCACACCCGCTGCTCCCACTCGACCTCCTCCGCTCGCGCACCTTCTGCGCCGGCTGTGCCCTCGGCTTTTTCTGGTTCATGATCTTCTACATCGCCGTTCAGCCTTACTTTTACTCCTACCTACTCGTGGCCCTCAACCTCCCCGTCAACCAGGCCGGCCCCATCACGCAAACCTTCTCCTTCGCCTCCACCATAGCCGCCATCGCCGCCAGCCTCGTCATCCGCCGCGCTCGAACAGCCCCTCGGCCCCGCCCCTACATTCTCGCCGGCGCAGCCCTTTACACCGTTGCCGTGCTCGTCCTCCTGCGCACCCGCACCCGCGACGCCTCCGTCACCACCCTCTTCGCAGCCCAGGCCGCTCTCGGCGCCGGCGCCGGCCTCATGCACGTCGCTACCCAGCTCGCCGTGCAGGCCTCCTGCGGAAGCCATCACGCACACGTCGGCGTCGCCACTGCCGCATTCCTCACCATCGCCGAGGTCGGCGCAGCCGTGGGAAGCGCCGTATCGGGCGCTGTATGGGGGCGTCTTGTGCCCGCTAAACTGGTCGAATATCTCCCCGAGGCGATCAAAAGCGAGGCACCGAAGATTTACGCCAGCGTTGTCGTGGCGAGGAGTTATGAGTGGGGGAGCGTGGAGCGAGATGCGATTGCAAGGTCGTATCAGGAGACGATTACGGTGCTGTTGGGGATTGCCTTTGTCATGTGTCTGCCGCTGGTGCTGGTTGCTTGGGCGGTGGAGGATGAGACGGCGGATGAGTGTGGGGAAGTTAGGGGGTTGGTTGTTGGGAGGGTTGATAGT